>Ga0209275_10000045_pt1 | contig 34559 bp, 34 predicted proteins | sample HubBroMetageREF2_FD_188344 | JGI IMG/M metagenome (GOLD analysis project Ga0209275, IMG submission 188344) | Reference soil microbial communities from the Hubbard Brook experimental Forest, New Hampshire, USA - Hubbard Brook CCASE Soil... | ecosystem: Environmental > Terrestrial > Soil >... | reverse complement strand
GGTGTGCGCAAAGTATTTCGCGCCCGAGGCCGGCTTTTTCCCTTGGGTTTCCTAGTCACGAATGAGAAGCGACGTTCGGACTCAAGGAGACGAGCCGCTCCTAACGCGCTAAAGAAAGCGAATGACGATTAGCGGGAATTTCGGTGTCGGCGCGCTGGCAACCGTTCAGCTCGTGTGACCTATATCACAGTTGGCTGTGCGCCCTGCACTAGCCGGGCTGAGAACCCAGGTCGATGATGGCAGTAGTCAAGGAGGGGCGCCGATGATGCTAGCGTATCGACTTCTCCGGTTAGTAGAGACCCACTCTGAGGCCCTGGCGGCAGCGCTCCTCGAAAAGACACAAAACTCCCCCTTGCTTCCCTGCTACCGCAATGTCCCACCTGGGGAACTCGAGCAACGAGTGTACGGAATCTATCGCCACCTGGCAGACTGGCTTCTGGGTAAGAGTGAACTGGAGGTCGAAAAGCGATACACAGAAATTGGCGTCAAGCGCGCCCAGCAAGACGTGCCCCTAAGTCAGCTTATCTGGGCAATTATCTTAACCAAGAAAAACCTTTGGGATTTCCTCAAAGAGGAAGCGGTTCTGGACCGTCCCGCGGAACTTTCCGGCGAACTCGAAGTCGAGGAATTGTTGGATCAGTTTTTCGACCAGGCCATCTTTTACGCGGCGGTTGGTTATGAGCGAACGTGTGTGTCTGAGCCGTTGCGCAAGGTGAGGGCAGCCGGATAGCGGAGGCAAGGATGTCGTGGGAGCTTGAATACAAGATGAAGTTGCGGACGGCCGACGAGGCATTGCGCTGCGTGCAATCGGGGATCCGTGTCTACATTCAGCCCGGATGCGCCGAGCCTGAGACCCTGGTAGAAGCGCTGATGCGCCGCGCTCCTGACGTGCGGGACGTCGAGATCGTTCACATGATGACCATGGGAGCGGCTCCGTACGTGGCTCCCGAGATGGTCGGGCACTTCCGGCATAACGCAATGTTCATCGGCGGCAACGTGCGCGAGGCCATCAACGACGGTCGAGCCGACTACACGCCGATTTATCTGAGCGAGATTGAAGGGCTGTTCGAAACCGGCGTCATGCCAATCGATGTCGCGCTGCTACAACTTTCCCCTCCCGATCCGCACGGCTTCTGCAGCTTCGGGGTGGGTGTAGATACCTCGCTTACCGCGGCCAAATACGCCCGCTACGTGGTTGCGCAAATCAATGATCAGATGCCACGAACCTACGGAGACAGCTTCATTCATGTGACGGATCTACATGCCATTGTGGATTCCTGTCGGCCTCTGTGCGAAATGAAGCAACCCCTAATCACCGACATGCATAAGGCCATCGCCCGCAACGTCGCAGACTTGATCGAGGATGGGGCGGTGCTGCAGACCGGCATCGGCGGAATTCCGGATGCGGTGCTGCCCTTCCTCATGGATCGCAAGGATCTAGCGATTCACAGCGAGCTGGTTTCTAACGGCTTGATTCCGTTGATCGAAGCCGGCGTGATCACAGGGGCACGCAAGAATTTCAAGCCGCGGAAGATCATCCTGGGATTTGCCATCGGCACAAAACGGTTGTTCGATTTCCTGGATAACAATCCGATCTTCGAGTTCCATCCCACCGCCTATACCAACGACCCCGAGCTAATCGCCCGCAACGACGACATGGTGGCCATCAACTCCGCGCTGCAGATCGACCTCACCGGTCAAGTTTGCTCAGATTCGATCGGAAGCCAGTTCTATAGCGGCATCGGCGGACAAGTGGACTTCCTACGCGGCGATGCGCGCTCCAAAGGCGGCAAATCGATCATTACCATTTCGTCTACCGCAAAAGACGGCACGATCTCGCGCATTGTGCCGATGCTAAGCCCCGGCGCGGGAGTGGTTACATCGCGCGGCCTGATCCGCTATGTCGTGACCGAATACGGGGTCGCATATCTGCACGGCAAGACCATCCGACAGCGGGCGCAAGCGCTGATTGACATTTCACATCCAAAGTTCCGGGAAGAGCTCTATCAATTTTGCGAGAAGACCAAGTGGCTGAAGCGGCCTTTAGCTGCGGAAGCAGCGGTTACGACGTGATAGATCGCAGGCCGGGCGAGCGATAAGGTCACAGTGGATATCGAGGAACGCAAGCCTGCCAAGGAGAATCAGAACAAGCTATGCCTACCCGAAGTCGCTCGAAAACTGCCCTCGAAAACTGGATGTGAGAGAAAGACGAATCTGCTCGGCATCGGTATAATAGTTTAATCGTTCACGATGTGCGGCGCTCCGCGATTCGCAACCTCGTAAACGCCGGGGCGTTCCAGAGCGAGTTGCTATGCGGACTTCAGGCCGCAAAACGCGAGCGGTGTTTTGACCGTTGCCACATTGTTCGACCGCCGATGTGACCGTCGCCATGGAACGAGGGGAAACAGCCGCACTGCCACCGTGCAATCGGGACAGCGCGATAGTGCAAAACCAGACTCGCAGATAGTCGCAAGTTGTCGAAGGGCGCGTAGCTCAATTGGCAGAGCAACTGACTCTTAATCAGTAGGTTGAAGGTTCGATTCCTTCCGCGCTCACCACTTCTAGCCAGTAAACATGCTTGTTCTCCGCATTTCTTCCATCTAAGATATTTCCATCGTTGCTGCGGTGTCCGTGTTGTGTCCGTATTCGGCGATGCGTAGTTTCCGAGCAGTTTTCTTGTTGGTCCCTCTTCGTCAAGAAGAGATTCAACCAAGAGGCTTGTTTCTGCTGACTGGAGTAGCAAAGAAAACGGAATTATCACCTTCACAAACCACACCAAATGAGACAAAAGTCTGGGTTTGGACAAAATCTGGTTTTGGTAGTTGCTAAATGACTCCTGTGCTACTATTTGCGCCACTGTGCCGCGTCTCATTTCTCTGGCCGCCTATGCCGTGAAGGTTTGGAACCCGAATGATCGGGATCACGAGCACCTATCTGATTTCGATGGCGAAGGCGGGGACGTGTTTAACTTTGTGCATGACGTGCTCAGTGGGATCAAAACCCAGACGCTAGATCAAGAAGAGTTGCAACAAGCTTTTTCGGTCCCCCAAATTAGAAAAGAAGGACCGAATGCTATACGGGACGGTCGAAACTGGGCAGTACGGTTATGAGAGCGATTTTATTAACGTCAAAACAGGGAAGAACGTTTTCAAGCGCAAGAAAGAGGACGCAGAGATGCTGCCGTTCTATTTCTATTTTGAAATCCCAGAAGGTACAGAGGACGGCATACTGATCTTGCAGAGGACTTCCAACTTTGGAATTAGGAAAGTCCTGCACTGGGTTCTGAATATTGCCTTCGAGGAAAAGCATCCGGAATATAAGCTAAGATTCCGTCCGCTTGTGGCAGAGACCGAAGTGGATAGATTTATAAAGGGGAAAATCCAAAAAATAGCCTTCATAAAAAAGAGCATTCCAGCCGATTTGGCCGATGCTTACGACAAGGGTCACTCAGAGGTTCATGGCACCGTTGAGCTAGTGATGCGTGCCAGCAAGAAGAGTATCCTTCCTATGAATGGGTTACTTTCTAGGATTTTTAAAAACAAAGACGGAAACGTAGGTGGTATCTTCGTGCTGGATGACGAGGACTTCGCATACGACAACGTGAAAGCAGAAGTTAAGATTGGCCGAGCGACGCGCACAATAAATGCTGCTCATCCAGGACGGATAAGGTCGTACTTCGATGTGACCGATGTTGTGGAACTCGGCCCGAATGGTCATCCGCGATACAATTCTATTCAGGGGCAAGCCGAGAAGTTGGCCGCACAACTTCGCAACTTGCTTTAATGGTGCAGTATGAAAATCGACATCACGCGGATCGTTGTCGCTCAATTTCGCACTATGAGGGACAATTCAACACAGAAATACAGCATTTCCGACTACATGACAATATCGCCTATTCAATTTTTGTGTCAATTGTCATCGTTGTGGTGACGATGGTGACGGTTGCTTACTTGAAAATGCGCGAGAAGCCGCCAGAGGCAGCATTTACTGTATGGTGGGTTACTGGCATTGTCATCTTTCTAACGATGAATTTTGTTCTGACGCTTTTGATGATCCTGAAGCGCATCTACATCATGCTTAATCAGACCATCGACAAGCCGTTCATCAGGAAAATCGCTTAAAAGGGATTCGTCTGGACTCGGTACTTCCCCGAATCTACGCCGAAGCGCTCTTTGCGCCGATCTGGTAAACTCGGGACGCGTTTCCCCTCCAATTCATTGGTGACTTTCAGTCAAAAGGAGACGTATGCCTAAAACGGCTAAGAGGGAAATCGTTTATGTGCCGATTCTGAAATCCAAAGCTGGAGAGCGGTGGGCACTATCAAATCTGAAACCTGCCAGAAAATCAAAAATTCGCCCATTGGTGGAATTTCACGCACATGGCACGAAGGCTTTGAGCGACCATGCTGAAGGTGTCTGCGAATCCTTCCAAGCTGCATGGGGGGTGAATAGATGGTTCTACGTGGATACCATTTGGCTTCACGGAGATTCTGGGTCTCCGGCGGTCATCGGGCAAGTATTTGAGGCAGCGGAAGCCGCTGATCTTCAGACGATCCCGGTCGTTAGGACCACTTACGATGATGCGAGCCTTGAGCAGTTGCAAGACATCATCTCAGTAAATGATCGTGGGTGTATGCTTCGCATCACACCAGACACCCTATACACGCCTGCCATAATTGATTCTGTAATCGACGCTCTAGGCGACCTCCTACTCGATTACCGTCAACACGCCATGACCCTGCCTGCCAATGTACCCAACATTCCACATCTTGCCGACTGGCGTTTATTCATCGCCGCATCCGGAGTTTTCCCCAGAAGCCTAGCCAGCCTTCCGCTTCATCAATGGCATGCGTTGCCAAGACACGATTGGACATCGTGGCACAATGGGGTTGGCTCTAATATCGCCAGAAAGCCAATCTATTCGGACTACACAATGCGTCCGCCTGGACCGCCAGCAGATTTCGGGGAACCAAGTGTTAACCTCCGTTACGCATTAGAAGATCACTGGCTCGTGCAGATGGGTGGAAAGCACAAAGATGGAGCGGCTCCAGAAATGCACGCGATGTGCGGCGAATTAATCGCGAATGCAGACTACTCGGGAGTAGAGTTCAGCACCGGCGACCAAGAAATCAACCGCACTGCTGACGAAGATGAAGGACCGGGAGGGCCTACCCAATGGCTTCAATGGTGCGTAAGTCATCACATGGAGTTTGTGGTACAGCAAATTTCGCCTGACGGCGCTTAAGGGCCTCTCTTACTTCGGTGCAAAGGAAATCGGTGTCAAGCGCCTGAACCAGATTCCATAGTTCGATAACGGGAGTCTGGGCAGGCGTAGGTATCTTCCCTTTTTTCAGAATGCGTCGGCACTCGTTCTTCCAAAGCAACCGTGCTAATGCTGAATTGTCGAGGCCGTGATTTCGCTGTGCTTGCCGTCGCTGGTGCAGTTTCACCTCGCCATTATTCCGGCTAACTTCGATTATTCCCCATGCCCTCGGAATGCGTTGCCTGGCAAGTTTCAGATGTTTTCCCGCAGCCACAAGCGTATTAAACTCAAAAACGCTCTCGTAGTGCTCTCTTTGAATGCCAAGCCGAATCAGAGAATCGGCTTCGCTCTTGATTTCAAAGCCCCACAGTTCTCCGTTCACAAAGGCCAAATCTGCCCTTCCGCGCCCACGCTGCAATGGCAATTCCTCAATAATGGCTGCATTGCGATCCTGTTCGCGGAGGGTCTTTTTTAGGGCTTCGCGGATGTCCTGATCTAGTAAACACTGGGTTGGTTGCGAGGGTTGCATTGGCGCATACTCCAGTATACGATTTGAGTGGCCTCCCAAACCCGAGCAATTATAGAAATTGCAACAAGGCCCGATTCGCCGTCGGGCCTTGTTGCTTTTATAGCATCTTTGTGGGACTGGATCAGAAAAGTTTTGACTGCCAGTGATACTTTCCTGAGTCTACACCGAAGCGCTTTTTGGTTCCCGTAGTCGGCGTGACGAACTGGCGACCTCTCTTCCCGAGGCCGCCACCAAATTTCTAATAGTTCTGGTTTGTGAAGGTGATAATTCCGAAAGAAAACCGTATTGCGCGTACTAGTTGAACTTGGCGAAGTCTGCGCCGATTGTCAAGATCATGTGTTTCGCAACCTTGCAATCGAAGCGCCTGCAACTGGATGAGATGTGGAGTTGGATTTATTGCAAGGATCGGAACCGCACGAAGAGATCGCCCGCAAGAATCCTGATGCGGGCGATGTGTGCTTATGGGGCCGCCGTAGATGCGGACAGCAAACTGGTGCCGTCGTGGAGGCTGGGACAGCGTGATCTAGCGACCCAACGGACTTCGTGAATGATCTAGCGAAACGGGTACATGGGCGCGTCGCAACTAACAATAGAGGATCAGCCAAACAGTGAGTACAAGCCGGCGCAAGCCGCAATGGTCGTTAGCTAGCGGATTAGTCCTGACAATTCTTCAGGTCTCGAATCCCTCTGGATAAGGGAGGGATTCGAGTTATATCGACACGCGCGGAATTATCTTGCAATGCAAAGACAGAGCTGCTACTTTGAAAAAGTAGATTTCGGGCTATGCCGTGATCTACGCAAGAAGCACGACAGCTATCGATGTGACCCTCATGGGACACGCAAAAAGTTTTTTGGAGCGTGAACTATGGGTCAATCAACACCTCTACAGAGTCATCCATCTGAACTAACCCCGCATTTATCTCAGTCCCCATCTGAAGGGTTTCCCGGCTACCTTTCGAAGAAACAACTCGCGACACATTTGCATAAGGCGGAGCGAACTTTGGACCGCTGGCATGTGTTGCGCATCGGTCCGCCGCGAATCACTGTCGGTCGAATGATTTTGTACAGAATTGAAGCCATAGAATCGTGGCTTCGAAGCCGCGAAGATCGTCCTTGCCGCACCGCGCGAGGACGCCGCTAGCGCGATGATCGCTTTGTCACAAATAGTGACAGAAAGAAAAAGCCGCACGCAGTTTGCTCTGCGCACGGCCCTTAAAACCAATCTCCAAACGCAGAATAGCACGACTGATGAAGCTAGTAAATTAAAAACATTAGCCGGGCCAGACGGGAACTTCGCGGCAAAGTGTAACCCGCAGCGCACGCAAACAACGGGCCGCGCTAGGCAGTTTCTTGAAAGTCAAATCAGATTCTTGCCATGGGGTCCGCTCATGGCGAGTTTACCGGGCAACGGACTTGTAGTGGATCAAGTATTCGCGCTGCTGTGTAGCGTTCCAGTGCCAAAACTCAGTGCGCGTTTTCGCCTGACGTCCCGGTCCTCAACTGCAGAAGTGCAAAAATCTGAATCAGTAAACTTTCCGGGAGCTGAGGTGCTTCGATTGGAGACGAACACTGCTTTTCCGTGCAACTGAGTTGACCTGAGCTGCACCAATCGCTCTCGCTCTTCTTTACTTGCAGGAGGGATAGGCCATTTGGCTTAAAAGCTTTGGGGAGAGATGGCAACCGCATGAGGGTCGAGTGTCCGCCCGATGCACTGATTCGCAATCAGGGGAGCGACCCTGGTTTAGCTGTGAGTAATGTGCTAGTTGCCCGAAACGGCGTTATCAGATATCCGTTGAGTGTCCGCACAGCGACCGAAATGGAAAAGGGGAAATGATTACACAGTTAGGCGTGGAAGAGGCGCAGCGAGCGAGGCCATGGAAAGTGTAGACGTGCTGAAGTGCAGACTGGAAACAATCGATGCAGAGCCCCTCGTCAACTTGGTTCCAGGAGCGGTTCGGAAATCGCTTCGAACTCACGATGGACAAGACGGACGATCTCAGGAATGATCGGACCGGATACTTCATCGCCACTTCGATTGAAGGCTCTGGTACAGGGTTCGGCGGCGACATCTGCGTAGGAGACGATCTGCTCAGCGCCCAGGAAGCGCGCAGCAAGACGATCCGCGATGCCACGAATCACTGGTTAGATGATACGTTCCGCAGGCGCCTCAACAATCCCACCACTGGCGTATTCGTTCATGTAAGCCAGCGGTTGGCAGACGACGACCCGACAGGGCATCTGCTTGAGAAGAATCCGAGTGAATGGATTCACGTCAAGATCAAGCGCGAAGCGGAGGACGATGAAGTCTACGTCTTTCCGCTAAGTGGGCGGATTCACAAGCGTGCAAAGGGCGATGTTTTGCAGCCTGAGCGCTGTCCGCCTCACGTGCTTCGCATGAAACGAACGCATCGAAGCGCGAACGAAAAGACCCTCGGGCTAAGTCTTGCACTTAGCTTGACTCGGCGGAAGTGTCTTATCCGGCCTACTCTGCTATGCCAGATAACTGTCGTAATATCGCGATTACGCTCAAAACCCCTCAATGGGCGCTATCGCCTGATTTCATCAGTTATCGTGGATTTCATCAGTTATCGTGGAAGGCTCAGTGTTCCGTGACCGACGGGGTTGCGGGCCGACAAAGGTCGGGGTGGTTCGCGAAGCCGCCCCTTGTTTCTCCGAATCACGCTACTTTCGACCCTTCCTCAGGCCGAAGGCATAAACGTTAACTCAAGGTTGTGGCACAATGCTCAAGTTCGATACCACTGAGCCTTATGGCGACTCGGAGTTCGAGGTCCTCGATCCTAACGGATACGTGTTGGTGTTTCGTGAGTTGATCGAGTAGGTGCGCCGCAGCACGGTGTGGCTCGGGCTGGTATGAGCCGCTCTCAGGTCGCCCTCGCTCCACAGGTTTTGGGAAATGCCTGATAATGCTGAATGCGATGTGGGAGGATTTATGAATAAGTCCAGAGCGTTCCTTTGGCCCGTGGCCGCAGTGCTCATGGTTGGCTTAGCAACCGGTGCGTCCCAGGCTCCGACTCTAACTTTTCATTTTAAGGACGTGAATTTCCCAGGTGCGGCCGGAACTTCGGTGTATGGGATTAACGATGCGGGTGTAATCGTCGGTCAGTACTACGACAAGCAGGGCGTCTTTCATGGCTTCAAACTCGATCACGGAAAAGGCACCACGATCGACGATCCAAATGGCAGCAACACGCTTTGCAGCGACATAAACTCCAGTGACGCCATTGTCGGCCAGTACACGGATCCGTCCGGCGACAATCATGGTTTCCTTTACGAGAATGGAAAATTCACCGATATCGCGCCCGACAAACTGTCCGGAGCCTCAGGGATTAACGACAACGGATACATTGTCGGAGGCTACGCCCACTGTCAGTTCTGCCAACAACACGGATTCCTGTGGAATGGACACAAGTTCAAGCGGCTTGACGTCCCCGGGGCCATGTGGACCGGCGCTGGCTCAATTAACAATAGTCGGGTGATCACGATCATCGCGCCGGACAATAACAACCACTATCACAGCTATCTCTATCGCAACGGAAAATACGCGGAGGTGAAGGTGCCCGGGGCGTTTGAGACCTATGTTGAGGCAATCAATAACAACGATGACTTGTCGTTCTCTTGGATTGATGCGAAACAGAACAACCACGCGGCGTTGCGTTATCAGGGTCGCTTCTACAAGTACGATCATCCCAGAGGCAAGAACGAGACGCTTGCATTCAAACTAAACAATCACAGGCAGATAGTTGGGAACGTTTTGTTCGGACCCGCCTTTTTGGCAACCTACTAAACTGACGCTTGGGAGAGAAAACGACAACATGTCTCAGGCATTCCCACCCAAGCAAAACCAGGTTGGGTGATGCCGTGTCTCAATTGACGAAAAATCGCGGTTACACTCATTGACCCGGATCGGCCATGAACCCCAAAGCCTCTCTGTCGTCCAGCTTGCTCTCACTCCATCCGGCTGCATGTATACTCTGATCGTTCCACTAGCGTCGAACCGCGTTCCTGATCGTGCACATTCCCAATTTCAGGAGACCTATTATGGAGAGCCGCATCACCGGGACCACCATGCCCGTTCTGGAATTCCTCCTTAAGCCCAATGAGTCAATTATTTCCGAAGCAGGAGAACTGTCGTGGATGGGTGGTTCGATTCAAATGACCACGCACACCCAGTACGCCGGGGGCGGAGGCTTGTTCGGCGTGCTGAAACGGGTAGCTGGCGGAGGATCCATTTTCATGACTGAATATCGGGCCGTCGGTTCAGACGGTGAACTTGCCTTCGCCACTAAACTGCCGGGCCACATCTTGCCCGTCGAAGTCTCGCCGGGACACGAATACATGATTCACCGTCACGGCTTTCTCTGTGCCACTCCGCAGATACAGATTAGCGTGGGCTTTCAGCAGTCGCTGGGCGCGGGCATCTTCGGCGGCGACGGCTTCCTGCTGCAACGACTCACCGGACAAGGAACTGCCTGGCTCGAACTCTCCGGGGAACTCGTCGTGCGCGACCTGCAGCCCGGCGAAACTCTGCGCGTTCATCCTGGTCATGTTGGAGCGTTTCAGGCCAGCGTATCCTTCCAGATCACGACTGTGCCGGGCATCAAGAATATGATCTTCGGAGGCGACGGAATGTTTCTTGCTGCCCTCAGCGGCCCAGGAAGAATCTGGCTGCAGACGCTGCCGATCGCTAAGCTAGCTCACGCCATCGACAAATATTTGCCGCATGAAGCTTCAAAACAGACCGTGGAGGGCGGCGTAGTGGGCGGGATAGTGGGTTCTATCCTGGAGGGCATGAAATGAGCCCAACTGGGCAGATCAGTCCGGCAATTCGATTCGATCGGGGTGTTTCTTTTCGCGCTCGTGCTCTTCAGCAAGGACTCTTTCGAGCCAATGTGCTTGTTTGTCTGCGAGCCATTTATCCACGGACGCAAGATCGTGACCTATGACGAACTCCTCGCCGCAACCTTCGCACCGGAGTGTTCCCATTTCCTGCAAACCGGCTGCTTGCTCTCGGCTCTGCCCCTTCTTCATGGCCACTGCCCTCATCTACTGAACTTCTCCGGGATGCGCTGAATGAGGATTACTTCCGCTTCCATCCAATGCTCACTGTGCGGCCTCGCGACCCACCGTCACGCCGAACGCCTTCCAACTTATCGCATGAGGAACCAGCAGACAAGGGACGGGCCGAACTGGCCGCGCGGCGTCATCTGTTGATCGCGGTAGGGACACCAATTGCCCGGTGCCCCCCGCATGGGGCTGGCGATCCTCTACTGCGATCCCAGTTTTTCCTTCTCTTTGGTGATACCGTATTCTAGCCACCCGGCTTCCGCGTAGTTCTCACAGCGATCTCGCAGCACACTTAAGGCTTTCAATCGCGCATTCAGGGCTCCGCTATTTTTTTGATCATAGGCAAGAACAACGTCCGTCAGGTGCAGTGCCTCGACGGGCTTCCCGGCGTCCAGTTTCTCCAGGGCCGCACGCACTACCGGTTCTGGTCCTCCGGCGAGCTTAACCAGCTCGGGATAGACCGAAGACGCTGGTGTTTCGTACATGGTGGTTGGATTCATGTCATACCAACCGGCGTACCCGTCGTAGATCCCGCGGACCGACCAACTCACCTTGCCAAACGATTCACTTAGGTTGTAACTCGCCGGAAGTTTGATCTCCTGCATCAGCGTGTAGACATCTTTGCCGGAGTTCATTCCCTTGACCACTTCATCGTGCACATATTGGATGGCATCGCGGTATCGGCCCAACAGCCGCGTTATGTCCTGGTTCCCCACAATCGGCTCGCCGTGCCCGTTGAGTACGATATCGGGTTTGAGGGCGAGCACTTTGTCCAGCGAACTGGCCCAGTCAAGTGCCCAGCGTGGTTTGGTGCCACGGATCGCGTAAAGGTTGGGGAAAGAATTCGGCTCCGGGATTCCGATCCCCGAGTAATTGTCGCCAATGAAAGCGGCCTTGTAGGCCGGAATCCACACTGTCAGATGATCCGGTGTCTCACCGGGCGTGCTGAATAGTTGGAATTCGACTCCGCCCAGCGTGAACTTGTACTCCTGATCGAAGAAAATATTCGGATCAATCTTCGCACTGTAGTTGCCCGCCCAGGGCCCGACGGGCTTGGGCGGACGGTTGAAGGCGGCCGCGTTACGCGGAGCAAAGAAACCTTCAAGCCGCGTAACGTAGTTGACGAATTCGACGTAGTTCCTCTGGGCGATGATCTGGATTCCCGGCTCCTTCCATAGCGGAATCCCACCGATGTGATCGGCATGGCCATGGGTGAGAATGATGTATTTCACCGGCCCGAGGTTTTGCGCTAGCAGCAGGTTCCGAGCCTCCGCCGCCAGTTCAGATGTCGCCGTATCGATGAGCACGTTTCCGGCCGGCGTTTTGACCATGTACACGTTGCCAGCGCTCGGCACCATGTAAATCGCGTCATTAATTTTGACTACCTTGGTCTGCTCCTGATCTGCTGCAAGCGCGGACAAGGCCATACATGCGCACAACCAGAGGGCGACAACACAGAGGATTCGCTGCAATCGTGTTCTCCTTGATGGACTGCGGCACATCGCGCACAGCAGCGCCACCGTTTACAAATCGCAACCCGACGCTAGCGATCGCTCCGTATAGTCAGCTTGGAGAAGTACGCGTCCGTGCTCCACTGTCCCCAAAAGCCGACCTGCCCGTGGGTTTCGCCAAGCTTCAGATCGTTCACGATCAGGCACGGCTGGTCGCTGCCATTGACATACAGCACTGCCTTTGTCCCTGAAACCACGATCTTCATGTGCGTCCAGGCACCCGCTTCGAGATCGGTGTAGGATTCATAAACTCCGGGGTTCTCTTTTCGCAGGCGGAACCAGGGAAAATCCGGCACCGAGTCATATTGCACAGAATGATTGCGGCGCATCTGATCATCGGCCCTGCCGTTGGTGGGTCGCAGATAGATGCTTTCCGTGCGAGCGCCATGTTTCTGGCCGCGAAAGTCGATGCCGATGAAGCCTCGTGCATCAGCAGGAGCTCCGGGCACAGGCGCACCCGCAACGTCGGCTTCAATTGTTCCGTCCTTGAAATCGACGCCAGCCACAAATGCGTGGACCGATTCATTGTCCTCAGGGTCGGAGCGGCCGGGTACTGCTGTCAAATGCACCCCGCGCTGTCCGCGGTAGGTCGCGACCTCGGCCTTCCCGTTGAATACTTCCAAACCGGCAACGGAATCGAGGGGAAACGAGGAACCGGAAGAAGTCGTTTGCTGTCCCAGGACCCCGACGGCCGAGAATGCGAGGCAGCCCCCGATCGCCAGCAAAATCGCACTCACATAACAACCAAGGTTGCTGAACCGCCCGAGGGACTTCGACGGATGCCTCATTTCAGGCCTCGATTCCCGGGATGACTTTAATCACGGTGCTTTTTGACGAGAGCCGCGCGGCCTTGGGTAGCAGAAACTCGAAAATAGGTACGAGTTCACGTCAATAGAAAACGCTGGACTCATTCTTTCCTGGCTGCGGCCGGTGCCGGGGATTCCGGGGAGACCATCTTTCGTGGGACGGACCGGCAAAGGACTGCCATATTGACCTCCGTGACCGGAGTTTTGAGTGTAATGGCCTCCCTTGAAAAGAGCGGTAACTCACTGCAAACAGGGGTTGGCGCAGAGCCTCTTTTTCATGCTTCGTTGTGACCGGAGTCCGGTCATGCTGACCTGGTTACATCAACCATTAATCTCATGTTCCGGAAAGCACTGTAAACAACAATATAACTTCCGGTCTGCCCGTCATCCAGGAAAGCGACGGCAGGGCCAAAGGAGGATGTTCGGCACCGGAAGCTTCTTGGACGAAACCGAAGAGGAACACCTCTCAGGCGTAAAATGTTGCCGAATGAAACGAAGAGACTACAGCGAATCGGGTCTCATCTTTCGCTCGCTTCAATCGTCCGCGAAGAATCGCTTGGGACCACTGGAGCTGCAAGTCTTATCTGTGCTGCGGCGACGCGGGAGCGCCACCGTACATGAGGTCATCAAGTACGGTGACCTCCGGCGAGAATATAACACCGTGATGACGACACTGGGTCAGCTCTACAGAAAACAACTGGTGATGCGGACCAAGGTGCCCCACTCACGGGCATTTCGCTATATCCCTTGTCACACTCAGGCCGAATTGGAGCGCGAGGTAATTTCTAAAATCGTGAGGCGACTTCTCGACGTGAGGTCAACCACGTCGCTTTCATATCTGGTGGAGGCGATCAGTGAACACGATGCGGGGTTGCTCGATGACCTGCAACGCCTGGTGAATGAGAAGCGCCAAAAGCTTCGGGGCGAACGTTCTAGCGACTCACCGTGAGGCATGCACGGCCCGCGATGCTTTGTCGCGGGCGTCGAGAGCCTCGCAACACGACAAGCATGTTTACGCGGTTCCTGATTTCCTTCTCTGCCTGAACATCTATCCGGGCGACCAACCGCCTAACGAATTCGTTCTGTTACGAAATCGGAACAGCATTTCGGGGTATAAACGGGAGATGGCGTGGCGGCGTTTGGGATCATTTTCGACGAATGAAGAGGACGATGAGTTTTTGACGAGCAAGACAGGTCGAATAGACCGTGGCTGATACACGACGGCACGCTAGGTTCAAATTGGAGGTCGATGTCACGGTCCGATCTACAAGACTAGGTCCGATTCCGGGTTTCTCAATAGAAATAAGCGAATCTGGAGTGTCTGCCACATTGCCCATTGAGTTGCGGGTCGGAGAAACAGTGGAGTTGCACATCAATCTCCCGTTTGGATCGGTGGACTTGCAGGCCGTTGTACGAAATAGAAACGCCTTTCGCCATGGGTTCGAGTTCTCGGACAACAATGTGGCACGACAACTAGTTGAGAGGTATTTGCACTGAGCAGGCGTTCTCGTCGGGACGAGTTTGTGGCGAACTATTGGATTGTTGATCCCAAGCATCGAATCGTGATTGCGAAGTTCGGCGGAGACCTAACGATGGCCGACGCTGAGCGATTTGCTGCCGATCTTCGCAACAACCCAGCCTTCGATCCAAGCTTCTCCGAGTTGTCCGATCTGACTGAAGTTGAAAACCCACAAATAGACTACGCGTCGGCCGCTCGATTCGCGCGCGAGAGCGATCCATTTTCACACGAATCTAGACGTGCAATCGTCGCTCCAAGGCGTTCCGTGTATGAGGTCGCCCGGATGTACCAGCTCATACGGAATGACGAGAACATCGTCCTGTTCAAGACCATGGACGAGGCAAAGGGTTGGCTTGGGCTGTGAAACGTTTTATACACAACACCCACTCGCGATTACACTCATTTGACTCGGATCGGTGACCGGGAGCGCGCCCGGATCGGTAACACGATGGGGATAAGCCGGGCCGTGGGCCGCTATCGCATCGAAGGCCGCGTGGTCTGCTAAGACACGAACGAACCAGTCACGGGGCTGACACTGGGTTTGGGCGGCGTTGAATCAAGAACCCATGAACGAGGCGAGTTCGTGATCGCCGTAAAGGCACCGGAGCAGAAGAAATGAGCTACGATTTAGTGCGATCCACAGGCAACGGCTTCCCGCTTTTCCTTGATGAACGCATTCAGTTCGGAAACTGAAATAGCCTCGCCAATCATCACTTGGCTTGCAACGTAGATTTCTTTGAGCGCAATCGCCAGGGCGGCTTCGTTCGAAACTGGAAGGCCTCCAAGTGTTGCCGTCTTAGAGTTCTGCAAGCCATCAATGATTTTGGGCGTAAGAGCAGAACCGAGCGTCCACTTCTGAACCACGATCCCTATAACTTTTCCGGTTGCGCGTTCGACCAGTGGACCGCCAGAATTCCCAAGGTTTATGGCACCATTCACAATGAGGTGCTGCACGGGCGGGTTCGTCGGTTGCCCATTGGAATCCTTTCCCATCGTGTACCCGGCAACGTAGCCTCGGCTCAGGAGTGGGGCCGGACCCTTATAACTCAAGGGGTAACCCCACGTCTCAACCTCCGTCTCGACCAGCGGGTTTTCGTCACCGTTTAGCTCCAAGCTGAAAGGCAGTGGCTTACTTGGACAAAGTAGGGCAAGGTCACGATTCGAGTCTTTCTCCACAGCCTGAAATTTCACGGGTTCCGTGCCGACGGCAGATATTCCGATCATCTCGTCTGCGCTGCAATTGCCTACTACGTGCGAGTTGGTTGTGATGATTCCACCATCGGATAGAACGAACCCTGTACCCTTCATGCCATCTCTTGGACACTCAAGCATCAGCACCGATTTGATGACCTTTTTGCTCCCCGTGCTCTTGACACCGTCGAGCAGAGTTTGAGTTGCGACGGGAATGATCTGGCTTTCTATGGTCTTGGCTTTCTGATCGGCAGCAGTCGCACTTATCCCCACTAGCAGAAGAAGTGTTGCAATGGTTTTTTGCATATCCTGATTAGACACCAAAGAACGCGTTTCGGCGGGGTATCCCCTCCGCCGCCAGATCGACAGTCCTGGGGAGGGGGTTTTGAGTGCTATGGCCCGTTCACGCCAGTTGACACACGGCCATCTAACGCACCGCTGCTGTATCATTCCAAGCATTTCCAAAAAAGAGTTCGACAGCTCGAGGTCAAAAATGGAATTCCGAAGCGAACTTGGAGAAACAGTGAAGACACGAATGCTAGAGACGATAGCTGCGGCGGTTGAGGTGACAGCAGGCTTGGCCCTGATCGCCGATCCCGCTTTCGTTGTCCGCTTGCCCATAGGTCCAGCCTTTCAATCGGCGGCATGGCGGTAGGCCGGGTTGGCGTATATCGCAGTTCGAGCGGAATGGCTTGGGAGTGGAGAAGGCTAGGTCGCGATTTCAGAGCCCGGAATTGTCGAGAACGACCCGTGCTGAAAGTCGCCCTACTGTCGGTGAAACGTCGATTGTCGGAGTTCTCTGCGCTAGAATTACACCGCCATGTTCAATAGGGGCTACACGCTTCAGTTAACCGCTTGGGGAATACCTGCGTTGTACGCCGGAACCGCAATCGTGGCTGGGCTCACCTTTCCACGGATTGAAAGCCGAATCTTTCCTGGACTCGTCTCCGCTATGAGCGTCCCTAGTGCGACGGCGATCTACGCTGCAATCGCCTCGGGCATGATTGCCCTAACGGGCATCGTCTTTTCGTTGACCTTCGTGATGGTGCAGTTCAGTGCAACAGCCTACTCACCGCGCCTCGTGTTGTGGATCGCTCGTGATCCAGTGATGTCGCATGCCCTCGGAACATTTACGGCAACCTTTCTCTATGCGACCGCAGCGCTCGCAGGAGTAGATCGGAGAGGTTCGGGAAAAGTTCCATTTGTCAGCACTTGGGTGGTGGTCGCTCTGCTCGTGGCGAGCGTGGGTATGTTCATCAGCCTAATCCATCGGATCGGTTTGCTTCAGGTCAACCGTATGTTGATTTTCACGGGCGACCAAGGACGCAGGGTGATAACAACGATGTATCCGTCAGTGAAATCGGTGGCTGCAGGCAATGGATCGGTCGACTTTCATGCATTGCCTCGGGCCCAGACGCTAATTCATCGCGGACGACCTCGCTCGATACAAGCTATCGATGCTCCCACTTTAGTGGATTTGGCCAAATCGTCCGACGGAGTCATCGAAATGGTCGTGGCGGTCGGCGATACGATCGTGGAGTTGACGCCTCTCTTGCACGTCTTTGGTACTCCGCAGCCCATTAATGAACGGGAGTTGAGGAATGGAATTGAATTCGGTGGGGAACGTACTTTCGAGCAAGACCCTAAGTACGCGATTCGGCTGCTTGTAGACATAGCAATTAAGGCGTTATCGCCCGCGATTAACGATCCGACAACGGCGGTTCAAGCGCTTGACCAAATCGAGGACCTGCTGCTGCGTTTGGGCCTCCGCCATTTGGAAATTGGAACATTTCGCGATAGCAATGGCAAATTGAGACTAGTGGTTCCATTTCCCGCGTGGGAAGACTTCCTCAGACTCGCCTTTGATGAAATTCTCTCTTACGGTGCTAATAGCGTGCAGGTCATGCGGCGGATGAACGCGCTCGTCAGTGATCTGATCCCAGCTGTGCCGGAAGAACGCCGTCCAGCGCTTAGACACTGGGATGTGCGATTCAAAGCCTCGATCGCGCGTTCGTTCGCAGATGGTGAACAGAGACTGGAGGCCTCGAAGGAAGATCGGCAAGGGCTTGGTATACCCCGCCATTCTTCCGGGAATTCTTAAGTTCCTAGGCTGTTGTAATGGCGGACAACGAAACCAGAGAATAGCTGTCGTAATATCGCGATTACACTCATTTGATTTGCCGGGGTGCTATTTTGTCCGCCATTTGTGACTTGTAGCTCTGAAGCCAACGCAGAAATTCGTCGTAGGAATTGCGCCGTACCGTTCGGCATGCGGGCCGCGCACTAGCTCCCCGCGACACACGATCCCGCTGGCGACAAGATTCCCGGCAGCCGGTCGAAGATGCGGCAGATCCCAGTCCCCTTAGCCCTGAAGCCGCCTGAAGCCCTGGCACGCCGGTCAATGAGCGCTAAGGCGATTTCCGAACACTTATCGGATTTCGATTCACTGACCGACGCCGACCTGGACGCGGCAATGTCTTCATCGTCCAGCCGCCGCTTTACTCAATCAAGAAGGGCAAATCGTTGCAATCGCGTCCTTGTGCTGTTACATTGCATTTTGAAGTTCGATTTCGGGGACTCTATCAGTGTGCAGGAGTGGCCATTCGAAGTGACATTTTGAAACCCGATGTACTGGTCGTTGCCGGCCGAACCCACAGCCAGCGTGTCTTCGACAGAGTAGACCGTACCTCCAGTGCCGGACGCGTTGTCAGCCAATGCCATCCCGGCTATGAACCACCATTCGGTGGTTCTGCCTTCGTCCGGATCCTTCAGTGCGTTAAAGCAGCCAAATGTGACCGCTCCTGTTGTCTTATCAAAGAACGCTATTGCGTCGGGGAGATAAAGAAGAGACTCATCCGGGCTGAGACGAACTTGTGAGGTGTCGGCGGTATCAGTACCACCCATGTTGTTAATGATGGTCGGCTGGCTCAGTTTGCCCGTGGAGATGTTCGCCACTTCAACTTGGCCATTAGGAGCACAGCCGGTCGCGTCACCAAAGATGGCAAATTTCGCGTCCTGGGTAATGTCGACTGAGACCGGTGGCTCGGAGTCCTGGGCCCCCGTGGAATTTTGCAGGTCGCCATTGGATTCTGCCTTCCCGTTTGAGAAATGGAACGATTCGATCGAGCCATCACCATAAACCACGATCAGAATCTTATCGTGCGCCGCCAAGGAGATTGGGTAGCGACCAACCGAATGATTGAAACCGGTTCCCACCGCCGGGACTGATCCTAAGAACTCCAACCGGCAGCCACTTAGAATTCGGAAGCTCCCCAGCCGGCCACCTTGTGTACTGTTAACCTTGCCGGTGAAGGCCGCATAAAGAAAATCCCTGTTGATGGCGAGAGCCGTGCCGGCGAAGTTGTTAATGTCCAGCGGCCCGCCGTGGAACCGGCCGACTGCTTGCAAATTGGAATCAATGGCGGCTATGTCATTGGTTCCGGGGTCGGCGACGAACGCGCAGTCTTCGGTGGTGCTGTGAAAGACGGCCACACCGGGGCCGGCCGACGTAGAAAAATTTGGTACAGCGATACCTTTCCCTCCGGTCGCAATTCTCTTGTGCGTGGCGAAAGTGCCGTCCTTTGCCAGGGTGAAGAATGTGGCGAAGTTGCCCTCGGGGTGATTGTTGTTGACGATCAGGTAATGAGGTGTCGTTTGTGCGAGCGCAGCGGTGCGCACGAGGCGGCGCTCAACCAAGTCAAGACTATTCTGCAAAAGCGATTCACGGTTTTCTCCTAATAAGGTTGTGATGAATGGGTACTTCGGAAGAAATGCCCAACATCGCTAACCGGAAGACCGGTTCTTTATTCCACTCATTTCTCAAATAGCCGATCTGGCAATCGAAGGTCACAGCGAAGATAGGAACGGGCCGTCGAACGAAATGTCGACAGCCCGTTCCCAGATTCAACTCCCTATTTCGAAGTGCTCGGCGGTGCAGCTGGAGGTCCTACTTCAACGTCGTGGAACTCTGGAATCGGACTTGTCGCCCTGGAAATCTGCTTCTCGCCCTTGGAACTGAATCGTGGCTCGCTCGCGGCCGCTAGAAGCGGTTCCGTCGTGGTGTAAGCGGCTTGATTGAAGACTCCGTTTTGCGGCGCCATGGCCACCATGAATACGCCGAAAGGTTGGCCGTTTACGTAAGAGCTCGAGAGATAATCGGCCACCATCCGCCCCGAGAAGGTGCTGGGCAGCCAGGTCAATTGCATCGGTCCCGCCAGTTGTTTTCCCCGAGTCCAGGTCTTGCCTCCGTCTGACGAGGTGGTGAATCCCACGGATAGCAGGCAGCCATTGCCCGTACAACCTGCGTCAGGAAAATAATAATAGGTCGAAGTGAGGTGCGCCGTTTTGCCGGAAGTAGAGCGATCGACCCCGAGCCCCGGAATGAAGTGATCCACTTTGCTGTTCAGTGGGTCGATGGGAATGCGGGTTGGCGCAGTCCAGTTCGTTCCGTCGGTTGAAGTGCTCAAGACCAGATCATTCGTGCTGCAATGCGCGCGGAAGCTGCAGTCCGACCACACTACGTAGAGCTTTCCAGATTTGTCGATTCCGGTGGAGGGTAACGGCAGTCCAGAGCTGCGCAATCCGCTGTTGTCGCCGAACACGTTGAATGGAGCAATGGTGGTGCGTGTTCCCCAGCTGACTCCACCGTCCGTCGAGCTAAACACCTGGAGGCCATTGCCGACGAACGGCACGACGACATGGCCATTCGGTTGCACCAGAGGTTCCCCTCCCAAACCAGCGCTATTGTCGGCTGACGGTTTAGCTGGTCCCCAAGTCTTGCCCCCGTCCGTGGAGGTGCTCATAAGGACCAAACCGCTCGCGTCCCATTCCGTGTAGCAATTGCCGTAGAAGGGGCTTTTCGTATTGTTGTCGCAGGTAATCCAATTCTTGTCGTCCGCAGTCCCGTTGTCCACCATGACCGGATCGCTCCAGTGGGTACCATCTTTGGAGCTGCTGGTAGCCACGTTAACTCCGAAGGGGTTAATAGGGAGGCTGGAAATCAACCACACTCCGAACCTGGCGCTGTACACCACCGAAGCGTCGCTGGCTGCCTCATGGGTCCCCTGCTTGTAATGCACAGTTAAGCCGGGGAGCAAGCCATGCGTCCAGGTTTTCCCGCCGTCGGTGGTGATGGCGAATCCCAAGTCTGCCCCGCCGCCGCCGGAAATTCGTGCCACTTGAAAAGCGGCCATCATAGTCGAACCCCACGAATAGGTGTCGGGTTCCACTTCGGTTTTATGTTGGCTTTCTGGATTGTTAAAAGAATCGCCGCTGATCTTAACCAGGGTGAACTGCGCATAGGCAGGTATGCCCCTCAGCAACGAAAACGCGAGTAGAAGCGCGAACAGGAAAGAGCTTCTTCTATAGTAAGGCGACAGACAGGTTCGATTCATAAGGACTCTTTTTTGCCGCAGGGATGACAAACCAAACCTCACGTTGATAACGACACCGCAAAGTCGAACTCCTATGCGTATTTCGGACGTGAACGCGTGAGGGCGATTCGCTAAGGCATAGAACTAGAAGAAAACGATTTTATTCCGTTCTGAGCCAAGATTTTCTTGATGCCGAGACGGCCGCGTGTAACCCTCTCTTTCGGCGCCAGTTACTTTCACAGATACGCATCGCGTGTCGTAGCGTTGAAATCGAAGTGGCGCACTTGCGAGAACTGCTCGGCATCGCACCATCAGGACCACGGCACCGTTCTCGCGGGGGCAGCATAGATGAAACAACGCCCCGACCTTACGACAATAAGAGCCAAAAAAGAGGCCGAGCTCGACGATCACCCCATCGCTGCTTGCAATCAGAGTCTTTACTGTCGGATTGCACCGCAATCGCCGCTGCGCCGGAAAAGGGCAGCACCGATAGCCCCAAAGTTCCGAAAGTTGGGAGCTACAGCTTAATCTTTGATCGAAGACCTCGTCTTATACTGCGACGTGATCTTGTGGGTAGTTCCTTGAATAAAAATGAACGATTTGTTACATACATCTCTAATCAATCCTAATCTTTTACACATTTCTTACACTCCGCCGACAACCGGGACTCGGCTTCAAAATAATTTCAGCCAGTCGCTTCGCGAAATTTTGTGGCGATAACTTCAAAAACACCAGCTAGGAAAGGTAAACACTCGAATGTCGCAAAAAGTCTTTATCGCTCTTTCTCTCGCGCTGCTGCTTGGTTCTGCTGCCGCGCATGCTGCCAACCCACAACCTGTCGCCGTTGCCATTTTTGCCTGCTCAGGAAACCAAGCTCAGAGGGTTGGACCGTGTCCACACGGAGGCGAGCCTGGCTCCCTCATCCAAGGCTCGGATGGCAACTTCTACGGCACTACGTTTGTATCAAGCGAGGGAAACCAATCACAACCGAATGGGGGAACTGTCTTTTCGGTTACGCCTAAGGGTCAGTTTTCCCTTCTGCACACGTTTCTCCCGGGCGTGAAGAACAACTATCCCAACGGTAATAATCCGGGTCCGATTACAGAAGGTTCCGACGGAAATTTCTATGGCGTGACCTTCAATGGGGGTGTACCAGGACACGGCGTTCTGTACCGAGTGGGCCGGAAATCTGGGTTCAAAGTCATTCACTCATTCTGTTCGGCCAGCAATTGCACCGACGGCGTCATCGCCAGCGAACTCGTGGCTGGGTTGGACGGCAACCTCTACGGACTGACCATAGCCGGCGGTACTGGCAACTGCTTCGCAGGATGCGGCACCATCTTCCGTGTTGTTCCCGCCACTGGAACCTACGAAGTCGTATTCAACTTCGATGGCAAAGCTGACGGAGACCGTCCCGGTTCGCTCACGCTGGCTCCAGATGGAAGCTTTTACGGATTTTCCGGAGCGATATTCCATTACGTTCCGGCGACAGGAGACTTCCAGGTGTTGCCGGGGACGATGTTTCCTCTATTTGGGGATGACGGGTCCGTCCCCAGAGGCATGTTTATAGCAAATGGCAAAATCTACGGTCTATACACTATCTACCTGATTGGAGGTTCAGGGCTGTTTGAAGTTAATCTGGATGGCAGTAACCTTCATTTGTTTCCGGAGTACAACACTACCACCACAGGCGGCTCCCCAGGGGGCATGCTGGTAGCCAGTGATGGCAACCTCTGGGTTGCCGAGCAAACCGCCAACAACTTCAAGGGGGACCTTATCGCCGTTTCATTGTCGACGGGCACGGTGCTCAAGACTCTCAACCCCTTCAGCACTAATGCCGCGGTTGGTGCACCTCCGGTCGCGCTTCTTCAAGTTAAAGACGGCACTCTGTGGGGTACGACAACCATGTTCGGGAAAGTCCCCGCAGGTCATTTCGGCGATGGCGTGGTGTACAGCTTGAACGCAGGCTTGCCCCCACAATAGCGCTACTTGCAGGCTGGACCTGCGAGGTCGTGACTGGAACTCGCGGGTCCGGCTAATCCGCCTTTTTTCGTATAGGCCCAGGACTGATCCCGAATCACAGCCAGGAAATATCAATTCTTGCCGCCCCGGTGCATTTGGTGGGGCTTTTTCGCATGGGAAATCATGCTGTTCCCCTGGGGGAGAGCCGGGCGTCGCCCATCATCGGGTAACTGTCAAGAACAGGCTGTTAACAACAGTTATGGGTGGCCGATGTCAGGCTCGATTAGCCTATTAGTGGCAATGCTCGCCCAAAAACCGAAACACGTCAGCACCCCAGACTGAACTTCCGAAGTAGCCAAAAGTATGCCCATCTTGTGTGGACTCGCCATACGGAGGATAGATCTTAATCTCGAATTCTTTGCCGGCGTCTTTCATGGCGGCTGACAGGGTACGGCTCGGCGAAAGATCATAGTCGTTTTCGGCCTGGAAGAAGAAAATAGGAGCGCGCGAATTGCGGACTGCACGGGTCATCAAAGCTTGGACTTCGGGCGCGTCTTCCCAGCTCTGAGCAGCGCCTGCCGAATCAACAGCGGCGCAGTATGACCCCCGTTCCGCACCGAGGACTACCTCGATGCCGCCGAATGAATTGCCGGCCACGGCGATGCTATCGCGAGTAACGAAGCTCTGCGTTCGCAGCCACGCAAGCGCGGCCAGTTGGTCAGTCAGGTGGTCAGTCTCTAACAGCCGGACCATGGTCGCAGCACCCGCATTCATGCCACCCTTTTTCTTAGCCTCAGCTATCTCATCACCAATATACCGACCTGCGGAAGCACTTAGGCCTTGGCCTCGCCTGTAAGGTCCGAAGAATACCCATCCGTGCCTTGCAAACACGGGCCCGAGTGCTTCGAATGCCTGTTTGCTGAGCATGCCAGGAGCACTACCATGGTTGTAAAGGACCGCAGGAAATGGTCCTTTTCCTTCCGGCTTGTATAACGTTCCTTGAAGCGTGATCTCTCCACTTCGAAACGAGATGACCTCGGGTTCGGGCGAAGCTGCGGAAGACGGCGGCACCAAGAACAGAAGGAAGGAAAGCAATGCACAACCCTTTGAAGCCAACTGAAAAGACGAGAACCCTTTCAATGCCTTAGCGTAGGTTTCCTGAACCAAGTCTTCGGCTTCTTCGCGATTCTGTGTGAGCCAATGAGCGAAGTTGTACAAGTGATCGAAGAGCGGCATGGCCAGTTCTTCGAACGAGTCGAGTTGAAGGTCCCCTCCTGACACGACCACATAGTAAAACCTACGGGCGGTAGATTTATTCCATTCAAGAAAAAATAATTGCCCGCGACACAGTTTGCGTTGTTATGTGTGAACAACGCAAGTTTCCACCAGTACACAGGGACTTGTTAAGCCGGTGGCTGAAGCTTTCTTCACATGCTCTCATCTCATTTCTTTCAAGGATGCTCCGTTGCGAAGACAGAATGCTCTTATTCAATTTCCAGAACCCTCGACCTTCGGTGTCCGAGAGAAGAACAAAGACACTGCCCTTTCGTCGTCCTTGTAATTGCCTCAGACGCGATTGAGATTTTCGAAAAAACGTGAGTTGCGGCACTGATTCACCGCAACTCACGAATAACCTAGATTGCAGCGATTCCGTTAAATCCGACGTCCTGGGGAATGCCGCCGACGGTTCCCAGATTGCTCAGGGTGCCATCCGACTGAATGCCGAAGATGCTAATCGTGCCCACCTTCGCATCGAGGCTATACAGGAACTTGCCATCAGCACTAATGGTGATGTCCAGATTCGTAGCTCCCGTGGGGTTTGTCCCAACGACGGTTCCCGGCAACGCGGTTAGCGCCCCGTTGCTGCCGATGGTAAAGCCGGAGATTGTGGAGGAGCCAGCATTGGAGGTGTAAACCCATTCGCCATTGGGAGTGACCGCGTTCCAGCATGATGCTGCCCCGAGAGTTGGGACGCTCGCGCTGATCACGGAAAGGGTTCCATTGGAAGAAACTACGTAAGATGAGATGGCCGAGGCGTTTTGGCCTCCAGTGGGGCCGGTCTCAGCTACCAGCGCCGCACCATTAGGAGCAAAACTAACCGCGAAAGCTCCCGGACCCACGCTCGGATTTATGACGATCGGCGACAACGTTCCGTTACTCTGTACACTGAACACATCGATGTTGTTCGTTTCTCGTTCAGTAACGACGAGGAATTGACCGTTGGGACTGAAAGCTAATGACGCGGCCCCCGAGGTATTGGTGCTTAGAAAGCTGAGAGAATGAGGAATCTGCGAAAGTCTTCCGTCCTCATTGACTCGGAAACCGACCACGTTGCTGCTACCGCCAGTGTTGAGAACGTATACGAGGTGTCCACGCTGGACTACTGCGTTCGGTTCACTTCCTCCTGAGAGTTCCTTATCAGCCAGCGACAAGTCCGAGCCGTGAACACGAAACACTGAGATCTCGCCGCTACCTGCGTTGACCGCAAACAGCAAGGTGTGATCTTGACTGAGGGTTAAAGATCCTTGTGATTCCAGCGGATCGTTGTTACCACCGCTGCCACGCCCGCCGGTTGCAAATCTGTGGCCTTCTTGTAACGAGCCATCTGCTGCTCTTCTAAAAGAAATGACTTCGTTCCGGTCCGCGGCATTCGTCATAACGAAGACTGCGCCTGGGTTGGGACGTCCATCCTGTGCATTGCTGCGGGTTGCCGACACTACGCCAACCGCTAGCGCGACTGACAAAAGAGTGCGAACTACTTTCTGCATTTCACGGCTCCTGTAATTGACTGAAAGTTCGCGCCGCCGACCTCCGGGCTCTTCGAAAAAGGCATTCCCTGCAGTTTCGGCGTCGCGTAGTCATGAGAGAGATGACTGGAACAAAAGTTTCAGAAGACGCTTAACGAGTCCGCATTTAATTGTAAGATCTGCTTTGCTCACATAACAGCGCGGGCTGTTTGAGACTCGAATCAACGTTCAATTGATTTGTGTTGTGGTGTTCATTTTCGGAAGTCTGGCGCTCGGCCATTTTCTTTTGCCGAGCGAAAGGATTTCTTTAGCCCCGCAATTTTTTACGGCCGAGTTCGCCAAGGTTGTTCGAACGCGATTCGACTCGTCTACTGGACATAGTGGCGAATCGCTATCAAGTCAGTTGACGGTGAATGAGTGCGTGCTTGTCTTCGTGCCACCTAGATTCGTTACTTTAATCGGTCCCGTAGTGGCGCCCGCAGGCACTGTTGCGCTGATGAATTGACGGTTGAGCACCTGGAACGAGGCGCTGACGCCGTTAAACGTGACTGCGGTCGTGCCGACAAAGTTGTTGCCGCGGATCGTGACAACTGAACCCACCGCGCCGCTTGCGGGTGTGAATGCTGCAAGGGTCGGGGTGGGCGCAGGCAGGCCGGCATCCAGAATCCAAACCGTGCCATCGGCGAACTTTTTGCCCCCGCCGGAGATAGTCCCGCCTAATTCTGTCGTGCCGACAAACGTGCCGTCTGCGGCCTGGAGGACCCCAGCCAAAGGCGAGTTACCGTTGGCGCCGTCAAAAGCGAAGGTCTGGAGCACCGCGCCATCCTTCGGGCTGATCGAGAAGACGCTGCCCATCGGATCAGCCGAGTCCGTAAAGTTGGTATCCCACAGGTTGCCGTCAGAAGCCAAGAAAAGTGAAGGAATGGTGGTCGTTCCTGCGAGTGTCGTGAATGGTGCAAAAGCCACGAAGCCGGTGCCCTTGGTGCTGACTTCAAAAAAGTTGATATCGCCCGCTGTAATGGATTCGAAGGCTCCATAGAGATTGCCGTCGGCACCTTGAGTCAGTCCACTAATGCCGATATCAAATAAGACCGACTTGAACTGAACCGTGAATTTACCCGCCGGCGTGAATTGGAAGATATCCTCATTGAAGCTATTGACATCGAGCCCTTGAGAAACGCCATAGAAGTTGCCGTTGGTTGCCTGAATTATGCCCAGTGGTTCGACACCATCAGTCACGCCGGCCAATCTATGCAGAACAGTAAAAGCCCCGGTGGTCGGCTCGAAACGGAAGATGGTGCCGCAGCCGACACTTCCGCATGTCACGGTTGATCCGCCTTGCAGTGTGGTGCCGTACAGGTTGCCGTCATGTCCCAGCAAGAGCGAGTTGGGAATGGTGCCGTCGGCACAGTTTGCAGACGAGCAGAAGTTATGAAGAACCTTGAAACCGGTGCCCGTCTTGCTGATCTTGAACAGCACGCCTTGATTTTGTTTGCCCCCATCAAAGGTTGTGCCGTAGAGGAACCCGTCGTTCGCCTCCACCAAGGCACTGGCGGGGTTGTCGCCGTTCAGGAACGCGCCGGCGGTCTGGGTGAAGGTAAAGAGCTTGGTGAACGTTCCAGCAGGTGTCAGTTTGAAGAGTGTGCCGCCCTGGGGATTGGAGACATTTTCTTCGGTAACTTCAGCCGCACCATAAAAGTTTCCGTCCGAGGCTTGAATGATGACATTCGGACGCCCGCCTTGTGGACACTTGTCTACACCGATGATGCCGCCGCTACAAGTGAAAGCAAATAGCTGATTGATGGTTTCCGAGCTCTGCGCGCGGGCGGTGCCCGCCAGCGACAAGCCGAGAACGAGGATCACGACGGGTCGAATGCGATTGTTATTGAATCGAGACTTTCCTGAATTCATTACATTTTCCTTTTTCTGATAAGATTTTGTGGCTCTCAATTATCTGCACTGTTGGCTTGGTGAAAATCCAATTTGCCTTGATCGTCGGAATAGACGCTATCTCGGCGCGGCTCGAAACGTGTAACTACCGTGTCAAGAGGTTGTCACTTCTTCGCGACTAGACGACAACGTCGCCGTGGTTGTTGAAAAACGCGTTAGTGTCCGCTGGGGCAGCCATGTCTGCCAGCCACGGCTCATGATGAAAAACGAAGATGCTCCATATTTATTCCGCATTTCCTGGCGGGAACCTCACAAAGAAGCCGGCGCGCATGTGCTGCGCGCCGGCGTCGGCGAGAAAGTGCAGTATTCATAGCGGCCCACGATCACTTGTAGATGCGTCCGCTTTACTTTGGAAGCAAGGTGGTTTCGTCGATCGACTCGGAGACCTTCTGTCCCAGGAGCAGGCCAGCGTTGTGATCGAAACGGTAGTGTTGTCCGGCATAGATGCGGCTGATGCCCGCCTCCTTCGCCGCCGCCGAGAAACTGGTGAAGTGGCGCTTCACTCCAGCCAAAACCTCGGAGGTGACATCGAAGGTGAACTTGTCGCCAAAATAAAATTGCAACGCTTGCGCCGCTGCGAAACTGGTGGCACTGTGAGCGCCGGGGTATGACGGGTCGGGCGCGGTTTTGGTTGGCAGAGGGAGCCAATCGCTGTCGGTTAATTCCGCCGCGGTGACAGGCCGCCAGAAGTGGTAGATGTACTTGCTTTCGAAGAAGGAAATTGCGGCATCGGCCATGCCAAAGTTGACCAGGGCAAAAAGCCGTGCGCTCTGTTCGATGTTGAGGTTGTGGGCCAAGGCAGCAGTCTGGGCGATCTCGTTCCAGTAGTTCTGAATCTTGCCGCCCCAGAAGGTTCCAATCAGGGTCTGTTCTTTGCTGCGAGTTTGGCTGTCGATCTCACCCAAGCTTTGCACTTCAGCAAGGTCCTGGATGTATTCTTTGTCGGTCAACGCAGGTGGTGGTGCGGGAAGGAATTCGCGCGAGTTGACGATAGCAAAAGGAGTGACATCACCCCAATGCGTGAAGTCGGCGGGGGTGAAATCCGGCGGAGTCAGCTGATAGTATCCTGGGACATTCTTCGGTTTGTATGGTGGTGACGTAGCGCCCGAACCGTCGTTGGCGCGGAAGGCCAGAATTTCAGCAGCCACCGTCTGTCCCACGGCGATACCGTCGGTCTTCGGTTTTCCATCGGCAATCTGGGCCAGATCCTGCTGTAGTTCAGCATCCAGGGTGGTCTGAAATGCTGGATAGAGCGAGACCAGCACGTCGTGGGCAGCCTGGTCGGCTGCGGCGACTTGAGAAGTCTTAGGAGACACGTCGGCGAGGCGGACTAGATAGGGAGTGAACTGTCCAGCGATGTCGTTGACGGAATCGTAGATAGCAGCGTGCAGAATAGCGAAGCTGTGCGTCGAATGAATCGTGGCTGGTTGGGCACCCGAAGTCCGAACGATGACCAGAAGGGTTCTATTCCACTCGATGACGGGATTGACCGATTGAGTGGGATTTAGAGCGAATTGCTCAGCACTGGCCGTAGTTGAAACTTTCACGACTTGGGCCTGAAGAGTGGCGCACACGATCGCAATGGTAACCAAGATCTTACGCATAATTTAACCCTGTTCTGCTTTCCTATTCAGAATTTGAGTGCCCGACTAGCCGTGAGAGTAATCGCTACCGAGGCACTCATGTGCAGTAGAACTGGGCCAGTTGGGTTTTTATTCCAAGAAACAAAAAAAGGATCTAACAAGAAACCGCGTATGGCCCGGTGTCGTTGTTCGAGCGATGGGTGGAATTGATTCAGCCAGGCGTTATTGGCGGTGGGTACACAAGAAATCAAACACTGCCATTTTGTGGGTGCACCGCATCCTTGCGGACCCGGCATCTCACGCCGACTTTTTATCCGGCACGGGGAACTCAATGACCTTCCCGCGTTGATCGGGTGGAACCCATCGTGCCGTCTTTCGGAATCGTTCCGGTGTGTAATACTCAATCACTTTTGCCATTGCAGTTACCATTCCCCAACCGCGCGGCGCACTTGATCGCATAACGTGATTTCCAGAGAACCGCCTGCGAACGGCAAAGCAGCGCGTCAACACAACCTTCTTATTAGGTGAAGGCTTTCAAGTATCTTTCCTCCAGCTAAAAGTTGGAGTTATAAACAGCCCGGCTAGATGCGCTGGGGTTGTTAAGTGATTGTCAAAGAATTGTCATGGCACTCAATGAAAGGTTCTGCGGTCTGAAGCGCCTTTGGCTCTTTCCTGGCGGCCGACGGCTCTGGGCACCGTATGGTTCTGATCGAGCATTTTGAGGGCACGACGTGGACCATTCTGCCCAGCCCGAATCCTACCAAAGGCGATTTTCTCTCTAATGGTTTATTCGTGGGCGTCGTGAATTGGCCGAGCAGCGTGTGATCGTAGGAAACAAGGATAAAGCGCCGCTCTCAGATACTCTCGGCCTCACAAGGAAGGCAGAGCTCACTGGGGCAGTCCAATGCGGTGTACGAGGTTTTGGAAGCGCGAGTCGGATCTCAGACGATCGAAGCCCGGCCGCAGCAGAACTCCCGGGTTAAATCGCTCTTCGTAGCCTTTTTCGAGCCAATTCATGGCTTGATCCGTGTCGCCGAGAGATGCGTAGATCATGGCAATCTCTGAAGCATTCGAATAATCAGGATTTGAGCGCTTCTTCAGTTCGCTCAACAGTTCTAGGGCTTCGCTCCGCTTGCCGGATACGACATAGGCACGAGCCAGATTAGCTATGCATGTCGGGCTGCTCCCGGAAAGCTGGACCGCTTTCTGCAGTTCTGCGACCGCTTCGTCGTACATGTGTTTTTGAAGGTACGCCTGGGCGAGTTGATTATGGGCGAGAGCAAAATTAGGATCCATTTCGATCGTCTTGCGACTCTGTTGGATGGATTCGTCATAGGAGTGCGCAAGGACAAGGAGCTCTGCCAAATCGGCGTTAATAATAAGAGAGAGCGGATCCAGGTTCTCCGCTTTTCTCATTTCCGCAATAGCTTCGTCATAGCGACCCAACAGACTCAAGTGCCAGGCATACCAATGGTGAGCGGTTGCGTAGCCTGGGTTGAGTTGAATGGCCTGGCGGAATTCCTTGCCTGCAGAGTCAAAATCCCAGTCGAAGCCATCCAAAACGAATGCCAGCGAGTTGTGGGCTTCGCCGAGAGCGTTGTCCAACTCCAGGGCCTTGATCGCCGCCGCCTTTGCTTTGGGGAATGCCTCCTTGGGAGTCATCACTGCATACTGCCAATCTCCCAATAAAGCGTAAGTATCGGCTAAGCCAGAATAGGCTTGTGCGTATTTCGGGTCCTCTTCGATTGCCTGGTTGAAATAAGCCAGGGCAACCTTCAAACCATCCGACGTTCGTTTATTCCAGAAGTAGCGACCTTTGAGATAGGACTCATAAGCTTGCGGATTGACAACCTTTACGTTTTTCAGCGCAGCCTGTTCCTGCGGAGTCAAATTGATCCGAATTTGTTCTGCAATGGCCCTAGCTACCGTGTTCTGGAGCGCCAGGGAATCACGCAACTCACCCTTATAGCTTTGGGACCATAAGTGCTTGTCGGTGGAGGCCTCGATCAACTGCGCCGTGATGCGAACCTGGTCGCCGGAGCGGAGGACGGTGCCTTCCACCACGGCGTCCACGCTCAGCTCACGAGCGATCTGCGGCAGAGGTTTGCGCGCTCCTTTATATACCATTACGGAAGTGCGGGAGATCACTCGTAGAGCGCTGATCTGCGCCAAGTCAGTGATCAACTCGTCGGTCATGCCATCAGCGAAGTAGTTCTGTGAAGCATCGTCAGACAGGTTTTCCAGCGGAAGCACCGCCAGGGATCGGATACCCGATGGCGCACGGCCACGCGAACGAAATAGCGCCACAAAGATAATCGTCAAACTCACGACGAGTGCCGACGCGATGATGACCCGAAGCGCCGGCCGCAGCCTGCGTTTGGGCGTAACAGCCAACCCAGCGTCTTGGACCTTAGGCTCAGGCGCTGTCTTCTTTTCTTGTGACTCCGGCAGATCTCCGGCCGCAGATTCCAGCCTTTTTGGGTGGGCGTCCGCATCGACAACCGAGACATCCGCGATGAAGCGATAGCCACGTTTTGGAAGAGTCTCGATAAATCGCGGATTCTCAGCCGAGTCCCCCAATGCGCTACGAAGCTTCCCGATTGCGATATTCACAGCTTGGTCGAAATCACCAAAACTTTCGTCGGACCAGACTCGGCTGCGCAATTCCTCCCGTGTAACGACTTCCCCCGGGCGCTCCAGCAATATCTCCAGCAGTTTCAGCGGCTGCTGCTGGACTCTGATTCTCAAACCCGCTTTGCGCACTTCGCCCGACTGGAGAGAAACCTCATAGGTTCCGAATCGCACGACGGAGTTAGGCCGCAGGGGTTCCATGGTGCCTTTGGGTGTAACACGGAAGTCTAGCACTGCCGCGCACAGACCGTCGGATTCAGGATATCCGCGGATTTAACTCACCGGCTAGCAATTACTTAACAGGCGATGGACTGGATATGTGGAAAAAACTCGCAGGTAATTGACGCGGACCGACCGACGCGTCAGATTGCCATACGACGCGAGGCTTTGGCTTCGAAACAGGGAAAACATATGTGGATGAGGTCATGCGCTGTTTGTAAAGCACTTTGCACAAGATCCGATTGTGCGATTCCGTTCGCTGTCGGTGCGGATGGATATGGCAGGGCTAGTGGAGTTGCAGGCTGATTGATCGTACGCAACGATTCTGGAGCAGGGCAATGAAAAGTATTGGATCTGGTCTACAACGGATGGTCGGATTCGGGACTCCATCCTCTCCGGATAATCAACCGTCGGCAGGTTTCGAAGATCTAGCCCTCCCCCTCTTCGATTCCCTTTACAACTTCTCCCGCTGGCTTGTGCACGACCAGAGTGATGCCGAGGATCTCGTTCAAGAGACTTATCTAAAGGCATTACGAGGTTTCGGGTCGTTTCAACCTGGCACTAATTTCCGGGCATGGATATACCGAATCCTGAGGAACACCTTTCTAAGTTCGCGCTCAACAGTCGAGCGGCGCATGACGGTTGCGATGGACGAGGAGGAGGATTCCCCAGCTTTGCCCACAACTTTCTCCACGCCTGAATCGCAGCTGATCGAGCGTTCCAGCAAGGACGCAGTTCAGCGCGCAATCGAGCAATTGCCACTCATCTTTCGCGAAGTCATTTTGCTATGTGATCTTGAAGATGCGTCCTACCGGGAGATCGCCGAAATATTGTCGATCCCGATCGGAACCGTTATGTCACGTCTGGCGAGAGCCCGAAAGGTAGTTCGCGAGTCTCTCCGGAAAACTCCCGGTGCACCACTATCGAGAGACTTGTCTCATCACATCGAACTGCACGAGGAGGGTACGGGAGCGTAGCCGAGATCGAAGACTGATTTGCTTCATTAATCTAGTGAAATTCACCATCTGGAATGCTTGACGCGGCGATGTCGAGGCCTCGGAGAAAATGATAATGGAGAGCACAAGCTGTATCCGGGATTGTTTCCTGGTTCGCGAAGTGCAGGGCGGCAATCAAGCCGCGTTTGAGCAGTTGGTACACGCTCACGATCAGGCTGTTCTGAGAGCCGCGCTTCGGATCACCGGGTCGCAGAGCGATGCCCAGGACATCTATCAAGAAACATTTCTGAGGGTTTACAGGAAGTTAGGCGGCTTCCGGTTCGAGTGCTCCTTCTCTACGTGGATCTACCGCATTATCACTAACCTCTGCCTGGATCACCTCCGGAAGAATCGAAACCGTACACCGAATAGCGCGATAGAGGTGAACACCGATGGCGAGGAATACGACCTGCTGAACCAGTTTGCGGACGACAGGCCAACCAACAACCCAGAGCGACAGCTGTTGAGCCGAGAACTGAGCGCACACATACTATGCGCTCTGGGAAGACTGACGCCGCGCGAGCGCATGGTGTTTGAATTGAAGCATTTCCAGGGGCTGAGGCTGCGAACCGTAGGCCAAATCCTCAATACCTCGGAAGCGTCGGTCAAGACCAGTTTGTTCCGCGCGACGCAAAAACTACGTCTCCAGTTGGACGGGCTCACCACAGGGAAGAAATCTTCGATGCAGCAACGCTGTGATACTCGAGGTGTAAATCAAGCGGCGATCTAGCAGAAAGAGGAAAAGGTTATGGCAACCACCACCTTGGCAGCAACCTTGAACACTCCAATGTCCGAACTGCGACCGGTTCCAATGGAACGGATTCTGGTCATTGAGGACGATCCTGCTTTGCGGAAGATTCTGCAGCGGCTTTTCTCGTCGGAAGGATATGAGGTCGATATTGTCCCAGATGCCCGGGCTGGTCTGGAGATGCTTCGCCAGAGAGCACCAGACGCGGTGGTCCTCGACCTGCTGCGCCCGGGATCTTCGGGCTGTGACCTTTGCAAGAAAATTGCAAGTTTGGCTCCTGGTCTGCCCCTTGTAATTCTCAGTACGAGCTCCGATGTTGCGGATAAGGTCCTTCTGCTGGAAATGGGTGCCGACGACTACGTGACCATACCGTTCAGCCCGAGGGAACTGATTGCGCGTCTGCGTGCACTCATCAGGCGTGCGTCGCGCTTCAGTCCGGAAGATGTGTA
>Ga0209275_10000044_pt1 | contig 34919 bp, 32 predicted proteins | sample HubBroMetageREF2_FD_188344 | JGI IMG/M metagenome (GOLD analysis project Ga0209275, IMG submission 188344) | Reference soil microbial communities from the Hubbard Brook experimental Forest, New Hampshire, USA - Hubbard Brook CCASE Soil... | ecosystem: Environmental > Terrestrial > Soil >... | reverse complement strand
CGTCGGCCAGCAGTAAGGCCGGGCCATTCACCAGCGCTCGCGCGATGGCCACACGCTGTTGTTCGCCCCCAGATAGCTGACCCCCACGCTGCTCTGCTCGATCGGCCAATCCGACTTCGCCTAGCCATGTTCCCGCGGTCCGCAGCGCTTGCGCCAAAGTGACGCCGCGCACCAGGAGGGGCATCGCCACATTTTCCGCCGCCGTGAAATCCGGTAGCAGGTGATGACGCTGCCAGACAAAACCCACGGCGCGATTGCGATACTCCGCCAGCTCCGTTTCTGAAAACAACTGGAGCGATTTCCCGGCGAAGTATACTGTACCGCTCGTTGGAGTGTCCAGCGCAGCCAGCAGATGCAGCAAAGTACTTTTTCCGGTGCCGGAGGGCCCGACCACAGCAACCATCTCGCCGCGCGCAATCGTGAGTTTTATCCCCGCCAGAGGAGTCACGTCTTGCGCGCCGGAGCGGAAAGTCTTGCGCAGATTTTCGCCGCGCAGGATTTCGCGCGAGCCCGGCGCGCTGGTTTCACCGGCGCTGTCGAGGAGAGCTGTGCTCGAATTTGCCTGCGTCTGCATCGCTTAGGCTGTATTCTCTTTCACGTTAGATGCCGAATGGACCAAACTGTATGTCCTTCGTTTACAGGCATCTAGTCATTCCCGATTTGGCGCCTCCCACCTGCAAATCCAATGAATTTCTCATTAAGGCCGTACCGTTACCGCTAGCAGCAACTTCACCCCGCGCCATCGCCAGACGCGAAGCCACCCAAACTTCGCTTCTTATTCGATTCTAGCACGGAGCGTCGCGAATTGCAGATCGCTCCGCGCCAATCTCGGCGCTGAGCCCCTCGATGGCGGCGCATTCGTTTGATCGCCGGAGGCAAAATCGCCAACCTGCCAGATTAGATGCGAAACACTGCGGATTGCCGCGAAAATATTGCGGCGAAATGGCCCCCCAAACGGCCGGCCTCGCGGAAGAAATTTATTCGAAGCGGAGAATTTCCACGGGCAGGATGCGCGAGGCTGAACGCGCCGGCAAAAGTGTGGCGGCGATGCTGATGAACAGCGCTGCCGCCGCGATCCAAATCGCGTCCAGCGCGTTGGTGTGGAACGGGACGTACGGAATAGCGTAAACCTCGGGGTTCAATGGAATCAATCGCCATTTATTGGCGATCCCCGCGAACGTATAACCGATTAGCAAACCCGCCACGGTCCCGGCGATGCTCACCACCAGCCCCTGCAAAATGAAAATCTTGCGCAGTTGCTGGCGGCGAGCTCCCATGGCCATCAGGACGGCGATGTCCCGCGCGCGATCCGTCACGGTCATCGTCAGCACCACCAGAATATTTAGCCCGGCGACAAAGGTAATCAGCCCGATGAACAGAGCCGTCACCAGTTTTTCCAGACTCAGCGCGCGGAACAGCGCGCGGTTCTCGTCCATCCATGTAGACGTCGTGAATCCCGGGCCCGCGCGCCGCAATAATTCATCCGCGATCTTATTCGCGTCATCCATCTGCGACACGCGCACTTCCAGCAAGCTCACCACGTCGCCAATCCCCGCGAGCGATTGCGCCGAGCCCAGCGTCACGAATCCCCAATTCGCGTCGTAATCGTAAAATCCCGAATCGAAAATTCCGCTCACGTGGAAACGCCGCGAGCGCGGCAGCATCCCAAAAGGCGTCAGGCTTCCCTGCGGGCTGGTCAGAGTAATGTAATCGCCCGCGGAAATATCCAGATCATTCGCCAGGATCCGCCCCACCAGCACCGCCGGAATCCCGTCCGCATCCTGCGCAAAATCGCCGCTGCCCGCTACAATATGATGCAGCGCCTCACTGGCGCGGCGTTCCAGTTCCGGATCAACCCCCTTCAGCACCACCCCGCGCGCGCGCCCGCCTGCAGAAAGCAACACCGTGGAGTAAATCGCTGGTTCGATGGAGCGCACTCCAGGAGTGCCACTCAGGCTCGCCATCTGTTCGCGATAATCTCGGATTCCGTTCGGGGAAATCGGCTTCAGGTTTATGTGCGCAGTCACGCTCAGCAAGCGGTCACGAATCGCCTGGCGAAATCCGGTGTTCATCGAAAGCGCAATCACCAGCGTGGTCACGCCCGCTGCCACTCCAATCACCGCCAGCAACGTGACGATGCGCAACACCGCGGGCCGGTTCGGCGACCGCAGATACCGCAGCGCCACCAGCCATTCGAAGCTCATTTGTTCCCGCCGCCCGCTTCACTTCCGCCGCCGGCAGCACCGGGCGCAGCCGCATCGCCGGGCAAATCGGGCGCAGCCGGCGATTCCGCGCGCAACAACGGGAACAGCACGACCTCTCGAATCGCGTGCGAATCCGTCAATAACATCACCAGGCGATCAATGCCCACGCCTTCGCCTGCCGTCGGCGGCAAACCATGTGCCAGCGCGCGGAGGTAATCCATATCCACTTCTTTCGGCGCTTCCTGCCCGCCCTTTTCCACCTGCGCGCGGAACCGTCGTTCCTGGTCGAACGGATCATTCAATTCCGAAAAACCGTTGGCCAATTCCATACCCGCCACGAACAGCTCGAACCGCTCGGTCAATGACGGATCATCAGGCTTCTGCTTCGAAAGCGGCGAAATCGCCGTCGGAAAGTCATATATAAATGTCGGCTGCACCAAATGCGCCTCAGCAACCGTTTCAAAAAGCTCGCCGGTCAATTCGCCGTCGGACAGCTTCGTCACATTTGCAACCGAATCAAGCCCTTGCGACCGCGCGTAAGTATTAAAACGGTCAGCCACTGTTCGCGGACCGCCCACCGCGCCTAGTTCCGCAGCAGTAGGAGCAACGCCCGCCGCCGCAGGCCAATACTTCACAATCGCCTCGCGCATCGAGAGTCTCTCAAACTTCCCGAAATCTATCGTCGCCTCACCGTACTTGATCTGCGCACTTCCGGTCACTTTTTCCGCCAACCCGCGGAACAACTCCTCGGTCATGTCCATCAGTTCCAAGTAATCGCTGTAAGCCTGGTAAAACTCCAGCATTGTGAACTCCGGCTGGTGGATCGCGTCAATGCCCTCATTGCGGAAGTTGCGGTTAATCTCATATACCCTGTCAATTCCACCCACCACCAGCCGCTTCAGATACAGCTCCGGCGCGATACGCAAATAAAGGTCCATATCGAAGGTGTTGTGGTGCGTGACGAAAGGCCGCGCCGTGGCTCCTCCCAAAATGGGATGCATCATCGGCGTTTCGACTTCCGAGTACCCGCGCGCGTCAAAAAACCGGCGTATCTCCCGAATAATCTGTGCGCGCCGGATGAAAATCTCGCGCGCTCCTTCGTTGACAATCAGATCAAGGTAGCGCCGCCGGTAGCGCTGCTCGATATCCGCGAGGCCATGCCATTTTTCCGGCAGCGGCAGCAGCGCCTTGCTCAGCAACTCGATTTTTTCCACCTTCACACTAAGCTCGTTCGTCTTGGTGCGGAAAAGATGCCCCGAAACGCCCACGATATCGCCCAAATCCAGCAACTTGAATAGCTTGTAAGCTTCCTCGCCCACCAGGTCCTGCCGTACGTAAATCTGCAGACGTCCGCCGCCTCCGGCTATATGGGCAAACGCAGCTTTACCATGCGGCCGCAGCGCAACAATCCGCCCCGCCGCCCGTACTTCTACCGCTTCTGCCGTCAGCTGCTCGGTAGTGCGCTCGCAAAATCTGTCGCCGACTTCCTTGGCCGTATGCGTCCAGGCAAACTTTCGCGGATAAGCCGCATGGCCTAGCCCTTCAATTTCACCTAGATTTTTCAGGCGCTGCTGAAACTGATCCTGCGGTTCGAATTCCAACGGGTCAACTTCCTTTCGGCGACCAAAACCGTGCACAAAAACAATCCATTCAAATAGCCGGTCGGCAGTATAGCGGTCGGCTTCCAGAAGCGTCAAGAAAACGCCTGCAAAAGCCCCGCCACCCCAAACCGGTGGTATACTTCCCGCTCAACTTGGGGGCAGCGTGTTCTTGAAGCGGAAGCCAGGCACTTCCTCCTCACGACGCAGCGTCTCGGATGATTGGATCGCGTGGTTACCGCGAGACAAGGTCCAGGTTTTTGACGCCGTGGTACATCGTTGGGAGACTTTCTACGCGATGATGAGCGTCTCGCTCGACGACGCCCTCTCTCTGCGCGCCCGTGGTGAACTGGTTCGCGCCCGCCAACAAGTCTCCATGTCCGCCGATCTGCTCGCTCGTCTGGCGGCCTCTCTTACCGGCGCTTGCGGCGTGCTTACCCACCGCGGCCGCCACATCAGCAACGTTCCCAATGTGGAACCGCTCAACACGGAGAACTTCCGTGGTGAAACTGCACAAACCGCCGCCTCCTGGAACGAATTTCTCCACCGCGTCCTTTTCGCCAGCCGTTCCCGCTATTTCCAGAAGCTGCGAATTTTGTCGGAAACCGTGCAGAAGCTTGTCGTTGAATATAACGATGCCGCCGAAGACGTCGCCGCGGGAATCTCCGTGCAACCCGGCGACTGCTGGGACAAGCTCGAATGCGTGCACTATGATTTCACCACCTGCCTGCGCGAGGCCGAGGTATTGGTGAAATCCTTCGTCCGCACCTTGCCCGGTGAGCAACTCAGCGCCTTCGCCTCCGAACTGGACGCCGTGCCGGTGCCCCGACGGCGAACTACCGCCAATCCCCGAACTCGTATCAGCCGTGCTTCGGCTTGATTTCCTTCCAAATTTAGTAGAATCGGCCAACCCCCGGCTTGCCAATGCACTCCAACATCGTCTAACGTGCATATTCCCGAAATTCTTCCGGTTGGAAAACTTGCTGCAAGCCGCAGGCGGCTCGAGCTTCGAGGTTGGACGTATGTCTGGACGTACGATCTGAATCCAGCCAAAATGATCGGGTGTCCGAGCGAAAACGGGCGGCGAGGTCTTTTCGCCTTTCGCCCGTCGCGACGAAAGCCGCCAATCCCGATAGATGGCGAATTCGTTGCGTGTATAGGACTACAAGTACAACTCAGGGGGCGGGTGCCGCATCGCAACTAAGGATGCGCCCCGACGGGTAGCGTGGCCCGAACGAGACGAATCGATACCGGGGAAATGCCGGAGGCAGAGGCCATCCGCCTCGCCCAACAGGGCGACGCGGCTGCTTTTGAACGCCTCTACCGCCTGCATAACCGGCGGGTCTATTCTCTCTGCTTGCGCATGGTCGGTAATACCGCCGAAGCGGAGGACCTGACGCAGGAAGCGTTCCTCCAGCTATTCCGGAAGATCGCTACCTTCCGCGGTGAGTCGGCGTTTTCGACCTGGCTGCATCGCCTTGCCGTCAACGTCGTGCTCATGAAGCTGCGGAAGAAATCCGGCAACGAAAGCTCGCTGGAAGAGCTTACTGAGCCGGATGAAGACTCCGGCGGACCGCGGCGCGATTTCGGCGGTCCGGATTTGCGGCTCAGTGGCTCGATTGACCGGGTCAACCTGCAGCGCGCGGTGGAGCAGCTGCCGCCCGGTTACAAGTCCGTGTTTGTCTTGCACGATGTGCAAGGTTACGAACACAACGAGATTGCGGAAATCATGGCTTGCTCCATCGGAAACTCGAAATCGCAATTGCACAAGGCACGCATGCGCCTTCGCGAACTGCTTCACGAAGCGCTCCGTGCCCAGGCCCGCGAGGACCGCAAGGCCGCCAGTGCAGAAACCGGCGGCAAGGATTGAACCATGGCCACGATCACATGCAGGGAATTTCTGAATTATCTGGAACCCTGGATGGAGGGCGAACGCCCGCCGGACGCGCAAGCGCACGTCCGCACTTGCTTGCATTGCTCCGGCGTCATCAAAGATTTGGAGATGATTCAGAGCGAAGCGCGCAGCTGGAGCGCCGCGGAGCGAGACGCGCCGGAACGTGTATGGACTTCGCTGCGCGCGCAACTCGAACGAGAAGGTCTGATTCGCGAAACAATACCGGCGAGTGAGGGCCGCGCGCACGGTGTAACGAAAGATGCGGCGCTCCGCGCCGGATGGTTCGCCGGCCTGTTCCCGCGGCTGCCGCGCCCCGTGCTAGCAGGCGCGTACCTCGCAGCTCTCGTCGCCGTAGCTTTCGCGCTCAGCGGCCCCGTCAACAAGCGCGTAAACGAGGCGCGCTGGCTCAAAGGCACGCAGATTTCTACTTCGCCGCTCAGCGCTCAACTCAATTTCGCCGAACAAGATTCGAATTCCTACGTGAGCCGTTCCAATCCCGTAGTGGCCGCTTCCTTGCATCAGAACCTGGCCATCGTTGACAACTACATCGCTTTGTGTGAAAAAAGTGTCACCGAAGAACCCCAGAACGAAGTGGCGCGGGATTATCTCTACGAAGCGTATCAGCAGAAGGCGGACCTGCTGACGCAAATGACTGAACGCGGAGAAAACGTCCAATGAGATCCTCTCACTTTGTTCCGGCACAGTGGTTACCCAAAGCAAATTGGAAGACCGCAGGTTTGCTGGTTCCCAGCCTGCTGCTCTGCAGCGCCGTCTCCGCCGCGCCGCGCCGCCAGGAACAGCATTTCAAAGTCGCTGCTCATCCTGTCATCACCATTCACAATCCCAACGGCCTCATTACCGTGAAGGCCTGGACCAAAGCCGAAGTGATGGTCATATCTACTCCGGCCAGTGATCGCATCGAAGTGGACGCCGAGCAAATGGGTAATCGTGTGGATGTTTCCACGCGCGAACTTTCCGACTCTGTCGCGCCAGACGATATGCGCGCCGATTTTCAGATCAACGTCCCGGAAGATGCCGAGCTGCAAATTCATAATGACGCCGGAAACGTTAGTGTCGCAAACGTGCTCGGCGATATGAACGTCGAGACCGTCGCCGCCGGTGTGGACCTGGAAGACGCCGCGGGCTACCTCAGCGTCAAGACCGTCGGCGGCTCGTTCACCTGCATGCGCTGCGCCGGACGCATTGAAGCCTCCTCGATCAGCGGCAATTTCCGCCTGCTCGATCTGCGCAGCTATCACGTCTGGGCGCAAACCTCCTCCGGCAACATCCTTTTCACCGGCCAATTTCTACCCAACGGGACCTACTCTTTGAAGAACTACAGCGGCGTAATCGAACTCCGCTTCTCACCCGGAGATTCCTTCGACCTCAGCGCCACCTCCCTGAAAGGCAAAGTAAACAACGAAGCGAAGTTGACGCCTTCGCCCCACCAGCGCCATTTCATGCCGCGCTGGGGCAACGCGCTCTTCGGCACTTTCAACGAAGGCCGCGCCAAGATTGAGATGACCTCCTTCGATGGTACAATCAACATTCTTAAACGTGATTGATTGGTTCGTTCTCGTCGCACAACATACTGATGACCACTGAGCCTCGCCCGCGCTCGCTCGTCTGCCTGATCGGCTTCATGGGCAGCGGCAAGTCCACCGTCGCGCGCCTGCTCGGCCGCCAAATCGGCTGGCAGCATGTGGACCTCGATAAGCGCATCGTCGAAATTGCCGAGCAAACCATCCCCGAAATATTTGCCAAGCGCGGCGAACCTGAATTCCGCAAGATCGAGCACGAACAGCTACAACGCATCTTCGGCGAAGCTGCTGAGCAGCAGAAACCCCGCGTCGTTTCCCTCGGTGGAGGCACGACCGCACAGCCGCAGAATCTCGCGCTGTTGAAGCAAGCCGGCGCCGTTCTCGTTTGGCTGCAATGTCCGGTCGAAGAGCTGCTCAAGCGCATCGCTCATATTCAAGACCGTCCACTTTTCCGCGATGAAGCTAGTTTCCGCACTCTTTATCAGGAACGCTTGCCTTCCTACGAGATTGCGGATTACCGTGTGGAGTCGAATATTGAGCCTCTGCGCGTCGTCGAACAAATCGTCGCGCTGGGAATTTTCCCGAAGGTGACTGCATGAACGAAAACTCGGCACGCGGCCGAATGAACTCATTCTCGCGAGGCAGCAGCGCACGCATCGCCCCAATCATCAGGTTGGGCATCGCGCTGGCCGCCGCGGTCGCAATCATCGGCGCGTCGCTTCTCACGCTCCACTCCGCATCCGAAGGCGGCATGCTGCCGCCGCGCACGCACGCGTTCGTCGCACCGCTCGCCGCCGATAAAGGCACGTTTAAAATCCTCGTTAGCGGCCAGCAGATCGGCAAAGAAGAATTCACCATCGCGCCCAACGGCAGCGATTGGACCGCTCACGGCAGCACCGAGCTGCAATCGCCCAAGGGCAACACGCACGTCACAGGCGCTCTGGTCGTGCACGCGGACGGTGTGCCCGTGCGCTACGAATGGTCCACGCAAGGCGCGAAAAAAGCTTCCGCGACGATCGGCTTCACCGGAGTCACGGCCACAGTCGAACTTCACCTCGAAGGCGCCAAGCCCTTCACCCAGCAATTCACTTTCGCTGCTCCGCTGGTAGTCGTGCTCGATGACAATCTCTATTACCAGTACACGTTTCTAGCGCGCCTCTACGATTGGGACAAGAAAGGCGAGCAGAGTTTCTCCGTCCTCGTTCCGCAGGAGATGACCCCCGGCACTGTGACGGTCGATTCCATGGGCGAGCAGTTAGTAAACGGCCAAAAAGTCCAGGAACTCCGCGTGCGAACGGAAGACAACGAAATTGATCTTTTCCTCGACGGCCCCAAGCTCGTGCGCCTAGTAGCCCCCGCCGCCAACGCCGAAATCATCCGCGAATAATCCAGCGTCAGTCGCGATCCACATCACGCGAGATGATCGTGATCGCGGGAAGGTTTTTTGAATCGTATGGCTACGGTTTGCCTTCTAATTCAATAGAGGCAATCACACAATGGCCGCACAGAATCATAAAGGCAAGGTCGCTCTGATTACGGGTGCGAACAAAGGAATTGGATACGAATTGGCGCGGCAACTCGGTGAAGAAGGCGTTACCGTGCTGGTCGCCGCGCGCAACAAAAAGTTGGGAGGAGCTGCGACAGCAAAACTAAAAGCAGGCGGCGCCGACGCACACTTCATCGAGCTTGACGTCACGAAGCCCGAGACAATTGCGAAGGCCGCCCAGACCGTTCGAACGCAATACGGCCGGCTCGACATTCTCGTAAACAATGCGGCTGTTGTTGATAAAGGTGATGGACCGCCTAGCGCCGCTGATCCTGAGGCTGTTCGGCGCGTCCTTGATGTCAACTTTTTCGGCGTCCTGGCTGTCACACAGGCCATGCTGCCGCTCGTGCGTAAGTCGTCGGCGGGGCGAATTGTGATGCTCTCCAGCGGTCTGGGTTCGCTCACCTGGAACGCGGATCCGAAATGGTCGTTCGCCGCCGTCAAGCCGCTTGGTTATAACGGCTCAAAGGCAATCCTAAACATGATGACCGTGCAGCTCGCATGGGAGCTCCGCGACACCGCAATCAAGGTGAACACCATAAATCCCGGTTATACCGCGACGGATCTGAACGGCAACAAGGGCACTCAAACTCTCGCAGAGGGTGCGGCGGAGGCGTTCCGACACGCCCTCGCTCCTGACGACGCTCCCACGGGCGGCTTCTTCGAAACGGGGGGCATCGTTCCCTGGTGACGCTGTTATAAAATTCTGATTCCAGGAACGAAGCCTGTTCTAGAGGGTTCTAACGTTGCTTCTAGAGTTCTGCGCGCCGCACTACGTGGCTCGATTCACTCGGCTGCGGCCTTTCAATCCCCACCGTTACGCTCATCTCTGCAGACTTGCGGATAATTCCGAGAGCCACCGTTTTCTGATCGCTCTTCCCCCGCAATCCCGCCCGCAGCTCAGCCAGCGTGCGAATCGGCTTGCCGTCCAGTTTCACGAGCACGTCGCCGGCCTGCAAGCCCGCTTTCGCTGCCGCCGTTCCGGGACGCACTTCGCGAATCAGAATCCCCGCACCGTCCGGCGCGCCGAAATAACTTCCGAGTTGACCAGACAGATCTTCCGCGTTGATCCCGAGCGACGGCATGCGCGCATCCACCGGCGGCATGGCCAGCGTGAAATCCTGATTGGGCATCGAGAACGCAAACGCGTTATCGAAATCGCGCATCTTTCCCTTCAACCGCTTCTCGAAAAACGCGCTGCGCTCGCCCAATTCCACGGAAACATTTTGTGTTGCGCCATTGCGCGAAATTACCAGAGCCACCGTCCGCCCCGTCGGCGTTTCACGCACCAGCCGCCGGAACTGCACCGTGCCTTCCACCACCTGCCCTTCGTACTGCATGATCACATCATTTTCTTTCAGCCCGGCTTTCGCGGCCGGACCGTCCGGTTCGACGTCCATCACCACCACGCCGCGCTCCACTGACAGTTTCAGGTCCTTCGCTTTTTCGGCCGTTACTTCGCCGATTTCCACGCCTAGCCAACCGCTCCCGTCTTCATCAGTGCTAACAAAGACGCCCGGCGCCTGAAACTCCTCGCTCTTCTCCTGCGCCAGCTCCGCCAATTCTGCCGCGCGTGTCGCCAGTTCGTTCGCGCTGCCGTCGAATTGCGCCTGATTATTTCGCAATTGCACCGAGAGATCTTGCAATCGTTGCATCTCGGGGGAGTTCATCTGCACCTCCTGCCGCACTCGCTCGTTCAGATCCGCGAGGTTTTCCCGCGATTCCTGCCGCACCGCGCGCTCGATTTCCGCCCGGTCGATCGTGCTATCTATACTACGCAGCGCGTCGCCGATTTGTTCCACCGGGAGGTCAAAGTGCAAGCACCCCTGATCGGGGGCCACAGGCGTTACGGGTGTAGAAGCGGAGGGTGCAACCGGTGCAGGAGTGTTTGTGGTTTGTTGTGGCGCGCGTGCCGTGGTCTGACCCGGCAAAGCGCCCGGCGTCATCAGGATCGTCGCGAGCAGCAAACCCCAGCCGACAAGTTTCGAGCATTGAAAGTGCTTCATGCCATTCGTCCTCGCTTATGGGTGAATTAAGCCCCGTCAGACGCCCGGCCGTTGCACCACCAGGCGTATGCCGCCATTAATCGTTCGCACCGAAATTTCGCCGCCGCCGGTTCCCAGCTTGGCATGGAACGCACGCGCCGCCGGTTTGCTGGCCGCGGAAGTCACCGGCAACTCCGAATAAAAATCGCCGTTCATCGCGAGGACCTTCAAATCGGCCCGCGCGCCTTCGGGAAGTCCCAGCACGACCGAGCCGTTCACAGTTTCCAGATTCATCGGTCCGCCGGACATCAAGTAGCGCAATTCCAGCCGCAGATTTCCATTCGTGGTTTTCTCGCTGAAGCGCCCGGAGCTGTCGAACACTTCCACATTGCCGTTCACTGAGCGCAATTCCCCGCCGCCTTCGACTCCGCGCACGGTCACGCTACCGTTCACCGTCTCAATGCTGCCCAGCAACACGCGATACGGCACATGCACGTGGTATTCCACCGCAACTTCCGCGCCCTCGCCCTGCGGGTAGCGCGTGTGCACCGCTACTTGTCCGGGATGGCTGTCGTCCACCTCGATCTTCACCTGCGACACGTCGCGCGAATCGCTGCGCGTGGCTGTCTTCACCGCGCTCACTTCCACTTCGTCGCGGCTCCAGCCCTCCACCTGCACCGATCCATTCACGTTTTCCAGCGCGAAGCTTCCGCCCGCAGCCAATGGATAGGTGTGATGAAAATTTTCGTCCGCCGCGAGCGTGGGAAACACCAGGCTGGCAATCCCCGCCAGCAGCAACAACCCACGAAGTGTGGTTCCCGCAATGCGCAATCGGCCATCCCAGGATTTACTGCCGGAAGTTTTACCTTCATTCTGCGTTTGCACGGTACGCCCCCTTCGAGTGAAACACCCTCGTTCACCAGAACATTCGGCCGCTTCTAGTCGGTCGGATTTCGGTCGTCGCCTGCCCGCCACGCTTCTCTCAACGAAGCGCTGCGCCACGCCGCGGTTCGCTGCCTACGGCGAGTTCTCGATCATCTGCTGCGACTGCTGCTGCAGCATGCGCAACTGCAATTGCAGTTTCTGCTGCAATTGCTCCATCTGCTGCTTGTACAACTGAACTTGTTTGTTCGCGTCGCTCACCATCACATGAATGTTGCCCGCGACCGTGCGCAGCCGGATTACTTCCCCGCCGCCGTTCAACACGCCCTCGGTGCGAATCCATTCATCGCCGTTCGCCGCGGCTTCGCGGCTGATTTTCACTGGGAACGCCGGATCGAAGATCACGTGATGCTCGTCGCCGGATTGCACCTGCGCGTCAATCGTCACCGGCAATTGCCGCGGGATGTACACAACGATGTCGCCTTCGCCGGATTGCAGCTCGCACTGCCCCGGCATTTTTCCGGGAGTGACGAACCACGCCGTGATCGCTCCGGCTCCCGTGGACGCTTTCACCGCGCTATCCACTTCCGTCAGATAAATGCTGCCGCCACTCGTTTCCAAATTCGTCGGCCCGGAGACGCGCACCACGCGAATTCCTCCACCGCCCGTCTTCGCTTGCACCAACCCCGCCGTCTCGCCCACTTCGATTTGTCCGCCGTTCGTTTCCGCCACCAGCTGGCTGCCCGAATGTTCCACGGAGACATTTCCGCCGCCCGTAGAGACGTGCGCCACGCCTTCCACGGAAGCCACGCGAATATGGCCGCCATCCGTGTGCAAAATCGCGTTCCCCGCAATCGTTCCGGTGGTGATGTGCCCGCCGCCCGTGCTCGCCGCCAGCGCGCCTGCCACATTTTTGACCGTGATATGGCCGCCGTCGGTGGAGAGGCGCGCCGCCCCGCCCACATTCGCCATCACAATATTTCCGCCGGAAGTTCCCAACGTCGCGGTGCCAATAATGTCCTCGGCCTCAATGTTCCCGCCGCCCGTTGAAACATCCAGATTGAAATTCCGCGGAACATTTACTTCCACCGTCACCCACAAACGCCCGCTGGCATGCCGCCCCAGGCTTTGGCCGCGAAAATACACGCCCTCGGCCGTCGGATTGGTTGTGACGATGAAATTCTTCAGGAGTTGCTTGGCGTCTTTTTGCGTGGCGTCCGCTTCGAGGTGTACTTTGTAATCGATCTTTCCGGAGTTCTGCGTCCTGATAATGATGTTGCCCAAATCCGTCACCAAGTGCAGCCGCTGGCCGTCGCGAGCGGCGAGGCTTCCCGTCAATTCGGCGCTGACCCGCGGCCCCGCGTGATTCTGCCCTTCGGTTTTAGCTTTCTGCAATCCATCCGCCGCAACCGGCGAAGAAATCAAGATTGAAATTGCCAGAAAAGCTGCACCAACCCCGACTGCGGAAATCCCCGCATGCACACCAATCCGTCCCGCGATTCTGTGCCGCATTCGCGGAATGTACGACGCTCTATTCATGTTTAGAATTTTTGCCGCGGGCCCAGATCGCGTATCACTTCCGCGCTCTGCAGCCGGATGTAAGTGTTGGGATCTTTAGCCATCCGTTCACGCAGTACCGCCAGCAGATGATCGTCCGCGTCCACCTGGCCCTTGGCGGCCATGTCGCGTAGCGCGTTGATTGCTTCCACACGCACGCCGGGGTTCTGATCGTCCACCAGCGCATCAAGAAGAGTTTGTCGAATAATGTCCTGCGGCTCCGCACCGTTCAACGCTTCCAGCGCTTTCAACCGCACCGCCGCGTTGTGATCTGTGTGCACGGCCTGGCACAGCGCCGAGCGCACATCGGGATCATTATTCCGCATGCGCAGCACATCCACCGCATCCAGCCGCACATCCGGATCGAAGCGCTGATTATTGTGCAGGATGTACATCAGCATTTGTTTTACGTCGTCGTCATTCACCGTACCGCGCACTGTGTAGGGCTGCCGCGCGTTCAATTGCAGTTGCACTTGCGGTGGCTGATTGTCTTCGGCGGGAAATACGTTGATGCCTGCGACGCTTGCGGTGCGCATGTCGAGAGAACTAAGCCCTGCGGAAGGAGAACTTGCAGAAGCCGGGTCAGCGGTCACAATGCCCGAAACCACTCCAGTCGCATTGTTCGAAGCAACCGAAGAATTCGTATCAACCTTGCCAGCGGAGTTGCGTAACAAACGCGGCCCCAGCATTCCCACTGAAAATCCGATGAGCACCAGCAGCGCCGCGCTCCAAGCTGGCTGCGGTGAAATCCAACTCGCAGGCAGCAGCGTGCCAATCGTCCGGCGCAGCCAGCTGCGCTCTTCCTGCTGATCCAAACTATCTTCCAGTCCTGCGCGGCAACTCGCCAGCAGCGCCGCATCCGGCTCCGTGTGTCGCGAAGCCAGCAGCGCCAGCATTTCCTGCTCCTGCGCCAGCGCCAGATTGCATCCCGGGCAATGCTGCAGATGTTCATTCACATCCGCGATTTCCGACGCGTCCAGTTCCCCGGCCACAAAGAGCATCAAGCGCGGCTCAAATTCCTCGCACGCCGGGCTCTTCGTCTCTTCCATTCCTGCTTCCCTCATTCTTTCCGACCTCGCTGATCTGTTTGCGTCTAACGCATGCCTTCCAGGCTCGCGCGCAATTTTCGCGTCGCCCGGAATAGCGAATTCTTTACTGTCTCTTCAGACGTGCCCAGCATGTCTCCGATAGCACGCAATTTCAACCCTTGATAATGTTTCATCTCAAAGACCATGCGCTCGCGCGGTGAAAGCCGGTTCAACGCGCTGGCGATCTGCTCGCCCAATTCCTGCCCCAGCAAATTTCTTTCCGGATTCGCGCCCGCTCTCTGTTCCGGCTGGCGATCAAAAAAATCTCTGGTGCCGCCCTCGGCATCTTCCGGCACCGGCGCCTGATCTTCGCGGCGGCTGGTGCGGCGGCGCAAATGATCCAGCGCCACGTTTGTCACAATCCTGTAGAGCCAAGTATAAAAACTGCACTCGAACCGGAAACGGTGCAGATTTTTATAAACGCGCAGAAAACTTTCCTGATAAATGTCGCGTGCATCCTCAGGACGGTGCACCAGATTCATCGCCAGCCGCAAAACTTCGCGGTCGAAGCGCCGCACCAGTCCCTCAAACGCCAGACGGTCCCCCGCCTGCGCTTTGCGCACCAGCGCTTGCTCTTCCGCAACCTTCACCGCCGCTGCCTGGCGCGCCTCGATGTCGAGCGCGACGCTCATCCCCATGGTGTTTGTCGCCTGCCTGGTAACGTCCGGGTCCGCGCCACCCGTGCCCGCAGCGTGGATCCCGCCGGTTCCGGTATCAGCCCTGCCTGCCGGTACCGAAAAGATAGACGGCGGCTGTGGCCGTTGGTGAGCATCGCCGGACGTCGTTTTCCCACTATCGGACAGCTGCCCCAAGTTCCACCTTCTCGTTGAGATGTGCTACTCGTCTAAAATGTTGCAAGGGTGCGATTTACACACGAAGAAAGCGCGTTCGCGCAGCGCCTCCGCCAGCTAAAATCTCAACATTTCCACAGACTGCACGGGGCTAGCCACTTCACAAAACTTGCAGCCAAAAACCAAGCGGCCAGTCGGTCCCCAACTCTTGATACGTTCTAGATCCCCCCGTCAGTTCAATGTTTTTCCCTCTTTGTCTTGTGTGCTGAATTATTGGCCCTCCCGCGCAGCACGCAACCAAACCGCAACCAATGATATAAAAGTGATGCGCTAACGCCCCTTCCAATGCCCACCATCTCCTTAACCAACTCGGTCAAATATCTCCACGGCGTGGGCCCCCAACGCGCCGCCACACTTGAAGCTCGCGGCATCATCACCGTTGGCGATCTCCTCAGCTACCTTCCCTTCCGTTACGAAGACCGCCTGCGATTCACTCCCATCGCCGAAATAATCCCCGGCCAAGTGCAGACAATTTTCGCCGAAGTAACAGGCGGAGGAGGAACCTCCGTTCGCTTCCAACGCAGCCGCCGTTCAATTTTTCACGTAGCCGTGCGCGATGCTTCCGGCACGGTGTACGTCCGCTTTTTCCACGGCGGCTACCTCGAAGGAAAGTTAAAAGATGGCCAGAAGTTGGTCCTGCACGGCAAAGTAGACGAAGACCGCTTCCGCCCCGGCCGCCTGGAAATGGTCAACCCGCAAATGGAATTGGTAGGCGCTACCGAAGGCGGCGCTGCCGATTCCACCGAAGTCGGCCGCATCGTTCCCATCTACGAAGCCATCGGCGCCATTAGCTCCCGCATGTTGCGCCGCATCATCTATAGCGTCCTCGCCAATTTCGACGGCAATATTCCCGAACCGCTTCCGCCGCAAATTCTCGAGCGCTATCGCTTTCCCGCGCGCCGCGAAGCTCTGCTCTACGCGCACTTCCCTCCGCAGGATCAAAGCATCGAGCTGCTCAACAACTACCGCAGCCCGGCGCAAATTCGCCTGATATTCGAGGAATTTTTCTACTACCAACTCGCCCTGGCCCTGCGCCGCCTCAGCGATCACTCCCGCCGCGGCATCGCCATGCACGTGCGTGAAGAAAAAGTTCGCACGGCCGTGAAACGCATCTTGCCCTTCAAGCCCACCAACGCCCAAAAACGCGTGCTCGCCGAAATCGCCGCCGATCTGGAAAAGCCGTTCCCCATGAACCGCCTCCTGGAAGGCGACGTCGGCAGCGGCAAAACCATCGTCGCCTTCGAAGCCGCTACCATTGTGATCGAAAACGGCTATCAAGTCGCGCTGATGGCCCCCACCGAAATTCTCGCCGCGCAACACTATCTGTCCGCGCGCCGCATCTTTCAGGCCGTCGGCTATGGCGTGGAATTAATCGTCAGCGGCCGCAAACGCTCCACCAAAGACGAAGCTCTAGCCCGCGTAGAAAGCGGCGCGGCGCAAATCGTCGCTGGCACGCACGCGCTGATCGAAAATCCGGTAGCGTTCAAAAAACTCGGCCTGGTGATCGTAGACGAACAACACCGCTTCGGCGTCCTGCAGCGCAAACGCCTGAGAGATAAAGGTGTCTCTCCGCACGTCCTGGTAATGACCGCCACGCCCATCCCGCGGACACTCGCGCTCACGTTGTATGGCGACCTGGAAATTTCAGTGATCGACGAAATGCCGCCCGGCCGCACGCCCATCGAAACGCTTTGGAAGGAAGAAAGCCAGCTTCTGGGTGTCTGGGAACTCGTTCGCCGCGAAATCGCCGCCGGCCGCCAAGCCTACGTCGTCTATCCGGTAATCGAAGAATCGAAACAGGAACTGAAAGCCGCCACCGCCGAATACGAACGCCTCGCGAAACACGTCTTCCCGCAATTGCGCATCGGCCTGCTACACGGTCGTCTGAAAAACGACGAAAAAGATTCCGTGATGGAACAATTCCGCCGCAACGAAATCCAGGTTCTCGTCGCCACCACCGTAATCGAAGTCGGAGTGGACGTACCCAACGCTACGCTGATGGTCATCGAACACGCCGACCGCTTCGGCCTCGCGCAGCTGCATCAACTGCGCGGGCGCATTGGGCGCGGCAGCGAAAAATCCCGCTGCATTCTCGTCGCGCGCAAAAATATTACCGGCGAAGCACGCGCGCGCATCGAAACCATGGTGGCCACCTCCAACGGTTTCGAAATCGCCGAACAGGATTTGAAGCAGCGCGGCCCCGGAGAATTTTTCGGCACGCGTCAGCACGGCGACGCCGCTTTCTCCGTGGCGCAACCGTTGCGCGACCACGAAATACTGGAGCTCGCGCGCCGCGAAGCTTTTGCGCTGGCAGAAAATCCCCAGCGCGCCGGAGAAATAATCGCGCGCCTGGAATCCGTCAGCCCGGGCTGGCGCCAACGCTATCAATTGGCTTCCGTTGGCTAGTGGTGGAATGGAGATCATGCGCGTAATCGCTGGAAAATATCGCAGCCGCCTGCTGAAAGGCCCGGGAGCGCTCCGCCTGCGTCCCACCAGCGATCGCCTGCGCGAAACCCTCTTCAATGTCCTAGGCCCCTCGCTCGAAGACTCCCTGTTCGTCGACCTCTTTGCCGGAACTGGCGCCGTAGGCATCGAAGCCATCAGCCGCGGCGCGCGCGAAACCATTTTTGTCGAGTCCAACGCCAAAGCCGCGCGCCTGATCCGCGAAAATCTCAAGTCCCTCGACATCCTCACAACCGCCGAGCTGATCGAAGCGCCCGCCATCCGTGGCCTGGAAAAAATGGCAACCCGCCATCTGCTCGCTGATTTCATCTTCCTCGATCCGCCCTACGAGAAAACCGCCGAGTACGAGCAAGTCCTCGCATTCCTCGACGCCTCCCACCTCATTGCCCCGCACGGCATCGTCATCGTCGAACACTATCGGAAAACCGAGCTGCCCGAATTCCTCACGCGCCTGGAATGTACCCGCCAGATCGAGCAGGGCGACGCCATTCTTTCTTTCTTCACCCTGGCAGCCGCAGCCTAGCCTGCCTGCATCCAATCTCCGCGGGCCTCTTCCTGTATAATGGCCCGGCTTATGCAACCAGTGATGCAACGATATCCGGAGCCTCCGGCGCCGAGCGAGCAGCCCGACGCGCCCGAAGTAGTTCTCGCGCCCGACGTCGAGCTGCCATCGCACTCGCGCCTGCCTCGCCTGGATCTCGGCGTGGACTGGGGCTCGCCCTGGCACGACTTCCGCACCAGCTGGCACGATTTTTTTCGGGGCCCGCGCGCGCCGCAGGAATCAGAGCTGCCTGCGGACTCCGCTCTGCGCGCCGAATGGATCGAAGGAAAGATTCCCGGCCGTGCGTTCACAGCTTCTGCGCTCTGGCACGTAGCCATAGTTGGGTTGCTGCTACTCCCCATCTGGCATTTTCTCGCAAGCGATCCGCCGAATCTCGCGCCCGTCCGTATCGAACTCACCTGGACGAATCCGTCGCAGGATTTGCCGCCCATCTCGCAGCCCGGGCGCGAGCCAAAACCCAGCCCCAAGGGCGATCCCGCGAAGCCGCTGCCGCAAAAGGGCGCGGACGCATTCCATCCGCGGCAGACCGTTCTTTCGCAACCAGCCGTCGTCACGCACCCGCGGCAAACTTTAATGCAACCGGACGCACCACCAACTCCGCCGAAGATCGAAGTTCCCTTGCCTAATATCGTCGAGTGGGCGGCACCCAAAATGCCGGCTAGACCTCAGTTGCGCGTCGGGTCCACGGCGGCAGCGCCGCAAGTGCAGCATCACGCCGTAAACGATCTCGCCGCGCCTGAACTCGTGAACCAGGAAAGAACTTCCGGCCCGCTCGATATCGCGGCTTCGCCCACAATCAATCAGCAGCCCCGTATGCCCGTCGAGCCGATGTCAAGAGCCGTAGCCGCCCGACGCGCCTCGCAAGCCGAAACCGGCGCAGCACCCGAAATCGGCGCAACGGCCTCAAGCGGAGACGACAGCTTGCATCGCGTCATCGCGCTTTCCGCGGCGCCAGCTCCTCCCGCCCCGGAAGTCAGCGTCCCGCAAGGAAATCTGGCCGCGCGCGTTGCGATTTCTCCGGAAGGAAAACAACCGGGCGCACCCGGCGGCGCTGAAAATGGTGCGGCAGGAAACGGCGGCGCGGGTGGTGGCACTTTCAGCGGCGGTGGACGCGGCACCAACGCAAATTCCGGCACAGGTTCCGGTTCCGCTCCTGAAGGGGTAAGCGTCAGCGGAGGCAACTCGCACGGCGGCATCGCGCCCGCCGGCCGCGCGACCACAAAACTAAATTTGAAACCGATGCCCGCGCTCGATGCGCCGCCGTCAGCCCATCACGGCCCCGCAGTGATCGGCGCGATCGATCCCAAGCTGCCACCGGAAGTAATTCTCTCCGGCAAGGAAATTTACACGCTGCACATTGACATGCCCAATCTCACCAGCGTCACCGGCAATTGGGTAATGAATTTCGCGCAGCTCGATGAAGGGAATCCGCCGTACAAGAAGCCGACGGGCAACCTATCGGGTCCGTCCCTACTGAGCAAGGTGGATCCGAAATATCCGCAGACGCAGATCAAAGAGCACGTGGACGGCGAAGTAGTCCTCTACGCCATCATTCGCAAAGACGGCTCGGTAGATAGCATTCAGTTGGTCCACGGAATCGATCCGCAGCTGGACAAAAACTCCATGGAAGCGTTAGCCCGCTGGGTTTTTCACCCCGCCACACGCGAAGGCCAGCCAGTAGAACTGGAAGCCGTAGTCCACATCCCCTTCAAGTTCCGCCGCCCCGAATAACGCGGATAGCTACCGCGACGCCCCAGCCGGTCGCACCTGCTCGTGCCTAGCGGCCTTGTCCTCCAACAGTTTCAGCAACGCGTACAAAGCAAAATTGCTCGGTGTCGGCACTCCCAGTTCAGCCCCGCGCCGCACAATATAGCCATTCAACGACTCAATCTCCGTTCGCTTCCCGCGCGCCAAATCCTGCGCTGTCGAAGAAAGCGCTTCCCCAAACGTCCCCAAACTTTCCAGCCACTTCTCTGTAAAACCTGCCTCCGGCATGCGCACGCCTGCAGCCCGTCCCACCGCGACCGACTCCTCCACCACCCGGCTCATCAATTCGCGCGAAGCCTCAAAGCGCCCGATTTCCCCGTAGCTCGCTTGCGCGATCGCAGAGACGGCGTTCGCCCCGCAGTTCGTGATGAACTTCAGCCACATGTCAGCCAAAATGTCCTGCGAAATTCGGCACGGCACTTTTGCCGACGCAAACAATGACGCAATCTGTTCCGTGCGCGGCGGCTGCAATTCAGCGCCAACGCTCCGACCCGCGAATTCGCCGATCACCAACTCGCCGCGCCCGGAATGCTTCACGTGTCCCGGCTCCGGCATGGCGACCGCGATATACACTACCGCGGGCAGCGCATCAATTCCCGAAGCCGCGCGAATCCGCTCCACATTGTCCACGCCATTCTGCACGCTAACGACAATCGCATCCCTGGAAAGGTACGGCGCAATCGCGCGCGCCGTCTCCTCGTTGTCCTGTCCCTTCACGCAGAAAAGGACCACATCCGCATCGCGCACCGCGGACGGATCGGCGGAAGCCTCCACAGCAACCCGCTCTTGAAACGAAACAGTATCGAGGAAAAGTTTGTTGCGGCGCACCGCTTCCACATAAGCAGGCCTGGCAATCATCGTCACCGGCATGCCCGCGCGCGCCAGCATCCCGCCAAAATAAGATCCCACCGCTCCTGCGCCCATCACCGCCACGCGCTTCGCCACAGGATTCGCATTCTCCGCTGAAATTGTCGGCATGAATTCCTCCCCGCGCGTCGCGAAATATTCATACGTTCAACACGACAGCGGTATCGGTGCTACGTCAGTGGAATCAGATGCGTGGCAGGTTCACTTCGTCGCAAAATCAAAAATGTTCGCGCAAATCTCTAAAACTGGTAAGTATCAGTAACTTCCCCGTGCCGCTCTCCAGTTCCGCGTGCTCCAGATGCCATGTATCCGTGTGCGGAATGAAAACCGCATTCAACCCCGTCTGCAGCGCCGGATTAATGTCGCTCCGCGGGCTGTTCCCCACCATCCAGCCATGCGTTTTCACAATCTTGAACTGCTCCACCATACGCTCGTAAACACTCGCGTCTTTTTCCAGCACAATTTCAATCGCATCAAAATAAGGCTGCAATCCGGAACGCTCCACCTTCGCGGCTTGCTCGGCCGGCTCGCCCTTGGTCAGCAAAATCAGCCGGTGATGCTTCGCCAGATAAGCCAGCGTTTCCGGCACTCCGTCCAGAATGTGCGGCGGCGTCGCTTCCAACTCCACAGCCAGCCGCGCAATCTCCTGCATCAGCTCGCGCCGCGCCGCATTCCCAGCCAGCTTCATGTAAGTTTCTTCTAGCGATCGGCGGAAACTCCGCACTCCATACCCGTGCTGCCGTATGTTGCGCTTTTCGGTTTCGTTCAGAATGTGCCGGATATATTCGCGCGTGTAACCGAGGTGCTCGAGCTGCGTCACAAAATGCTCGATGGTCTTCTCAAAGAAGATATTGTTTTCCCAAAGCGTGTCGTCAGCATCAATCAGTAAAGTGTGTCGTGCCATCCGAAATTCTGCGCTCCAGTTTTCCTACGCGCTCCTTGAGAACCGGAGCTGCAACTCGTCTTTGCGGACCAGGTCTTGCATTTGTCGCGGCTGCTTCGTTCCGCGTTTTCGGGACGAAGCAGGCGGCCTTCGTTCCGGTTGCGTAGCCCCGAACGTTCACCGCAATCCTTCACGACGCCGAAATTTTCCGCGCACCCACCGCCAGCCGCCCCAGAATCTCCCCCGCCAATTTCTGCGCCTCGCCAAATCGAGTCAAATAATCCTGGAACTCACGATTCAGATCCAGCGCATTCGTTGCATCCAGCTTCGTCCGCAAAATCATGTCGCGCAAATGCACTGGATGCGGCAGCACCGCATCATCGCGCAATTCGTCCAGCGCCACTTTCGGATCGTAGTGATACATGTGCCCTCCCCGTTACGCCGGGCAAAAAATGATTCTACTCTGTTTTGCGGGATGCGTCAGGCGGAGGCGGGCAGAAATTCGTAGCGATCAATTCGCGCCGCCACGCCGCGGCGGCCGTTGTGCGGCTCCACGCGCAGCACCCGCGCGTAACAGCGAATGTGCACGTCGCCCGCCAGCGTGATTTGCTGAGGCAAGGTCAGAACAAACTCAATCGGAGTTCCCGCTTCCACGCGCGCTTCAATCAAAAAATAAAGTCCGCGAAAACTGACGTCGCGCGTCTCGCCCTGCCGCTCCAGGACGTCGTCTTCCTCCGAAAATCGTACTTTCAACGGCAGCATCATCGAAAAACGGCGTGCGGCGCGGCGTTCTTTGGCGCTGTCCATCAACCCTCCCGCGGGCCTCTTCGATTGCGTCAAGCTATCACCGCTTCCCGCCTCCGCGCAATGTCTTTTACGCACCCGCCAATTCGCGCCCGGCGAACGTTTCCGAAACTTTCGCGCCTTACTAAAGTACCAGAGGCCGCCCGCAAAAAATCCCGCGGCGAAATTTGACCTGCCCCGCCCGTGCGGCTACGATAGCCGCCCATGCCCCCGGCCTCCACGTCCCTGGAATTGCGCAAACATCCCCGGGCCCAACTGAAACTTCCGGCGCGCGTCCGCTGGCGCGGCCCACTCGGCATGCGCATGGAATCCACCTACACGCTCGACGTTTCGCGCAATGGAATTCGCGTGCAACGCAACGAGTCCTGCGAATCCGGCTCGCGCGTCTGGGTGGTGTTTCCTTTCGACGCGGCTTCCTGCTCCGGCATCCCGCCGGAAACTCCCGCGCGCGTGGTGCGCGTCGAATCGTGTGCGGGCACGGGATATCAAGTCGCGCTGCAACTCGATCTGCCCGCGCGAACTGCATCCCGACCCACAGATCGCGAACGCCGCGCGTGCTCCAGAATTTCTTTCGCGCTGCCCATCTTCGTGCGCGCCCTGGGTTTTCCCTGGCCCGAGGAATCCATGACGCAAAATATTTCTCGCACCGGAGCTCGCTTCGAATCCGCGCACATTTACTGCGCCGGCGACGCCGTCCTCGCCAAAATTCCCTGGGGTGATTGGGCCTGCGCCGGAGAAATTCCAGCCCGCATCGTGCGCGTCGAAAACTGCGCCACTCCCGCAAGTTCGGTCCCGCTTTCGAATCCGCTCGCCGGAATGAGCGCCATCCTCACCAGTATCGCCGTCCGCTGGGATGTCCCCAAGAAAGCCTGACACGCCAGCCTCCGTTTTGCGCAGCCGTGACCACTCCGTTACACTCGTGCGCTGACAATTTCATGGCTGAAACATTCCATCGCAACTTTTTTCTTGCAGGCCCGGCCGGGCGCCTCGAGGCTATGCTCTGGACCGTGCCCGCCGCGAATCCGCCACTTGTCGCCGTCGTGTGTCACCCGCATCCGCTATTTGGCGGCACCATGCACAATAAGGTTGCGTATCAGGCGGGGAAGGCGTTCCACCTGCGGGGCGTTCCGGTACTGCGCTTCAATTTTCGTGGCGCGGGACTGAGCGAGGGAGTCCACGATCGCGGCAAGGGCGAACAAGACGACGTCCGCGCCGCGCTCGATTATCTTGCGAAGGAATTTCCACGCACACCAATCCTGCTAGCGGGGTTCAGTTTCGGTTCAATGGTGGGATTGCGTGTGGGTTGCGCGGACCAGCGCGTCTCAGATTTAATCGGCCTGGGAATTCCGGTGGACCACTCGGACTTAACGTACCTACGCGGCTGCGCGAAACCAAAACTGATAATCCAGGGCGGCGAAGATCAATATGGATCGCGCGCCAACGTCGAAGCGCTATTCGCCACGTTGCCCGAGCCCAAGCGCCTCGTCATCTTCGAAGGCGCGGATCACTTCTTCGCCGGCCAGCTCGAAAAAGTTCGCACCGCGATTGATGCCTGGCTCGACGAACGCCACCCGCGCGGCCCTGCCGCAACCGCACAATCCTAATTTTTCGATTCGAATAATTTCAGGAACTGTTCGCGCGAGGCCGGCTCGATGCCCACCAATTCCAGATTCGCTTTTACGTGCGGCACCTGGCTCATTCCTACCAGCGCGGTCGTCAGTCCCGGCACCGAGCGCGCAAACTGCAGCGCCAGCGTCGCGTTATCCTTCAAACCCAGCGCCGAATTAACAAACGACGGCAAATTTTTCGTCAGCTGCCCCTGCAGCAGCGCAGCGCTCGTCACCAGCGCGATTCCCGCATCCCGCGCCGCCTGCACCATCGGCATCGCCTTCCCGCCCACCATCTGATTCGGCCGCGTCAGCGCTTCGGGCATCGCCAAATTGAACGGCAACTGCACAAAACGGAAGTGGTGATCGTCTCCCGCCACGTCCTTGGCGATCTTCACCATCTCCGGCAGCGACAAAAATCCCCCGGCCTTGGGATCTTCGCGAAACGAATTCCAAGTAGCCATGCCGTACGCGCGGATTTTCTTCGTCGCGATCGCCGACTCCAGAAACAAGAACGCTTCGCGAATTCGCCGCCGGAATTCATCGAGCGGCACTTCGCTCAATTGCGTTTCCGGATTGTGCAGGTAGAAGACGTCAATCGTATCCAACCCCAGATTTTGCCGGCTGCGCTCCAATTGATCCGCCAAGTAATCCGGCACCATACAATGGCATCCCGCGGCAATGTCCTCCACGCGAAAAATTCCGCGCTCCAGAAATTCCTGCGCAAAATAAGTATTCGGATCGGCGGGCATTTCTCCGTCGGGCGTCAAAAATCCTGCCTTGGTGCACACCATAATTTCGTCGCGCCCGTAGCCCTTCTCGAAAAGTTCGCGCAACGCCGCGCCCACCGCGCGCTCGCTCCGCTGAAACCTGTAATTGATGGCCGAATCCACCACATTCACGCCACCCTGCACCGCCGCCACCACCGCGTCCACGTACGCCCCGTCCGTCGCCTCATCTGCTTCGCCCAGATATGTTCCGATGCCGATCGAAGAAAGCACCAGCCCGCCGCGTATCTCACGAAAGTGTCCCGCGGCCGCGCGTCCTTGAAATCGCGCCGCATAACGCAAAGTTCCCTCTGCAGTCGCAGATCCGCCTTTACGTTCGCGATTCGATGGTGCAACGGATGACATCAGTCCCCTCTTCGCAACAGAAAATCGTAGTGCCGCGCAGTATAGCAGAACCGGTCCGCCGCAGTTCGCAGCCCCGGCCTCGGAAAAATCGGCGCACTCGTCACGAAACGAGAAATCATTTCTGCACGATCTCGCTCACCGGCACTCCTTGCGCGATCAACAACTCGCGCGCCTGCAAACGCAGCGCGGGCCAACGCCGCACAAATGCAATTCCTCCAGCGATAGCGCCCAGTCCCCCGAGCGCCACCGTCTGCGGCGCGCCAATCGCGCCCGCCAGCGCCCCCGAAATCAGCGAACCAATCGGCGCCATGCCCATGAACATCATGGTGTACATCGCCATGGCCCGTCCGCGCAGTTCGTCCGGCACCATCGCTTGAATCAACGTGTTCGAACCCGACATTTCCAGCATCACCGCGTAGCCCACTGGAATCAGCAGTATCACCGACAGCCAAAAGGTTTTCGAGAAAGAGAAAAGGATCAGCGAAACGCCGAACCCGACGGCCGAAAGACCGACGACGCGTCCTAGCCCGCGCAGACTCCGCCGCACGGCCAACGTGAGAGCGCCGAACAGCGCGCCAACTCCTGCCGCACCCATCAAAATTCCCAGGCCGTGTGCGCCGCGATGCAGCACGCGGTCCGCGAAAATCGGCATCAGAACGGAATATGGCACGGCCACGAGACTGACCAGTCCGATCAAAAGGATCAGCGCATGCAGCGGTGCGGTGCGCCACACGTAGCGGAACCCTTCAACTATATGCTCGAAAGGCGATGAGCCTTTCGGCGCGGTGCGCAGCGGCCCCAGCTTCATCAATAGCAGCCCTATGATCACCGCGACGTAACTCACGGCATTCGCGAAAAAGCACCAGCCTTCGCCAATTCGCGCCACCAGAATCCCCGCGATGGCCGGGCCAATGATCCGGGCACCATTGAACATGGAAGAATTCAGCGCGATCGCGTTCATCAAATCTTCGCGCACCACCATCTCGATCAGAAAAGATTGCCGCGCCGGCACGTCGAACGCATTCACCACTCCCAGCAGCGCCGCCAGCACCACAATCTCCCACACTCTTATAATGTGCAGCAGCGTGAGCACCGCCAGAATAAATGCCAGAATCATTGAAGCGGCTTGCGTGCCAATCACCACGCGATGCCGGTTCAAGCGATCCGCCGCCAATCCCCCTAGCGGCGCAAATAAAAAAATCGGGATCTGCCCCGCGAAGCCCACTACGCCCAGCAGCAGCGACGATCCCGTGATGCGATACACCAGCCAGGCCTGAGCCACCGTCTGCATCCACGTGCCGATCAAAGAAATCATCTGCCCGCTGAAGAAAAGCTGGAAATTGCGGTGGCGCAAGGAACGCGCTATGTCGCGAAAGCGCGAGCGAACTTCAGGGCCGGTCGGCGAAGATGTAGAGGTCGTCGCGGTGTCCGCAGTTTCCATCACTTTTATTGTACGACGCAATCTCCCGTCGGGCCGCCGCGATTGCAAGCGCCGACCTTTAAGCATCAGTCCATTCTGGTAGCAACATTCACGCGGTACACACACAACTATTGCTGCGGATGCGGCGCGCTCTGCGTCTGCTGCGGCCCCGCCAGTAGTCGGCTGCACGCGCGTAACATGCGGCGATACGGCCAGACTTTGTCGCGAAACAGGATTTCGCCCTCGCGCGGCTTCGAGTAAAACCATCGTGTCAATAGCGCCAAATAATCGTGCAAATCCGGCAACGCCACGCGCAAGCCGTACCGCGCCCGCAAATTCCTTTCGCGCACCACCAGCTGCGATTCTTCATCGTCGCGTTTCCGCCTGCGCCCACTGGCCGCCGTTTCGCTTCCGTCGTCGTTCCATCCCGGCTCCAGCGCATCCTTCAAAATCGCTTCCACCGAACGCGGCTCGCTGGAGATTTCAGCAAAACGCAAGAACAATGGCTCCTCCAGCATTCCGCCGCGCACCGGAAAAACGGCAATCGTCTGCGGCTCGGCCGACCGCTGCAAAATCGCCAGGTCCAGCTCTTCAATCCGCCGCGCCAAATCCGGCATCCCGCGCAAGACTGCCGTCACTTTATCCAGACGCTTGTGCAGAGCTGCCGCGCGCTCAAAATCAAGCTCGTCGCTCGCCGCCGCGCGTTCCTGCGCCAGTTGCTCGGTCAGCGCCGTGCCGGTTGTTTCCAGCGATTCCAGCACGCGCCCGATTTCGACGTCGTACTCCTCCTGCGTGCATCCCGCGAAACACGGCGCCAGGCACATTTTCATTTCCGAATACATGCAGCCCGGATAATCAGGGTCCCGCCGGATTTTGATCTGGCAACGGCGCGTCTTGAAGAGGTCCAGAAAACTTTCGCTGAAATCTTCTGCCGATCGCCGCGACCCGAACGGCCCGAAATAAAATCCTTCGTCGCCGCGAATCCTCCGCGTCACGTAACAACGCGGGTACGCATTGCGCAGATTCACTTTCAACATCGCGGGCGGCCGCAAGCGCATCAATTCGCGATACCGTCTGGGAAAATACGTGCGCGCGTTCTGGTAGAAAGCCAGGTTCTGCTCGAATTTCGATCCAGTCACTCGATAGCGAATACGCGCAGTAACGTCGCGCAAATTCAGTTGCTTCGAAGCCGCTTCCGGCGCGCCCAACAAACGTTCCGCAGCCCGGCGAATATCCGCGGTCCGCGCCAGGTAAGGCTGCGCAACAGTTCGAGTCGCGACAGCAGTTCCGGTGCTGGCTGCGCGCATCTCCAGCAGAAAAATTCCCGGCCGCGCCGGAACGGCGGCAAAGAAATCGGGCGCGAAGTCCGTGAAGAATTCCAACCCGCAATCAAGCTCAAGCATCCGTACGAGGATACACCGGGCGGAAATCCAGCGCGAAGCCTCTGTGCGCGTAGAGCGAAAAACGCAACTATGTCATTTCGGGCGACTAGCCCGAAGGTAGAAATCGCCTTGCTCAAAATGTTCCCCGTGATCGCGTCAGCCAGAGTAATATCCCGCTTAGTTATGGACCGGTTCCCCACAGCGCGTGAAGCCAAAGAGTTTCTGGTTTCCGGAATTGTCGCGGAAGCGCAAAATGAAAACGTTTCGCTGCCTGAAATCGAGCGCAAGATGCTGTACTTTTCAGAAACCGATTGGACCCTGCCGGACATGATGGAAGTAAACGACGCCTTTGATCGAGACTACGATCAGGACAAGTATGAGAACAAGATCGCGCACCTAATACGAAATGCAACGAAGCGAACGCGAATGGACAGCCCTGAGGAGTTCGCTTCCTGGATTAGTGCGGCGCGCAAGCTGAAGAAGGAAGATCATTACCTGTCCGTGATGCTTGATCACGCCGGTGTATCCGCCGGGCCCGTAAGCGGAAACCGGAAAGTTGTCGCCGCGGCCGTGATTTTGATCTGCGCCGTCGTGGCCATGAGGATAATTCCACCGCGCGTCGGTTTGGGGGTGCCGGACCTCAGCAGAAAATTCGGGAGTTACACAAGCGATGAGCGGCTCAACAACCTTGTGGGTTACGTCGTCCTGTGCACAATGGTCCTCGTTATTTGCGGTCTGGGGGTTTCGCATTTCGATCGTAAGCGCAGGATGTACAAATTGTTCGATCGTCTGATCGAAGCAGCTTTTATGTTGGCCGGGCTTCGCAAGAAAGTGCGATCAGAGTAGCGGGCCTGTAGCGGCGCACTTCAGTGCGCCGTCGCCGGCGCGGCAATCGCCGATGGTAGTCCCGCTTTGCGAAACCACCGCTACGAAAAACCTCTAATAGCTTTTCAAAACCCACGCGGCGATCACCAGGCGCTGAATTTCGCTGGTGCCTTCGTAAATCTCCGTAATGCGCGCATCGCGATAAGCCCGCTCGACGGGATACTCGCTGCTATATCCGTAGCCGCCGTGAATCTGTATGGCTTTGTGCGCCACACCCGTGGACATTTCGCTCGCGAAAAGTTTCGCAATCGCCGCTTCCATGGAAAATCGCGCGCCGGAGTCCTGTTTCCAAGCCGCGCGACGCAGCAACAGACGTGCCGCGTCTATTTCCGTGGCCATATCCGCCAGCATGAATTGAATCGCCTGAAAATCCGCGATGGGATGCCCAAACGCCTGCCGCTGCTGCGCGTAACTCAGAGCAGCCTCGAACGCGCCCTGCGCGATCCCCGTAGCCTGTGCCGCAATCCCGATACGCCCGCCATCCAGCGTCGAAAGCGCAACCTTATATCCTTCACCTTCCTCGCCGATGCGGTTCCCGGCGGGCACTTCGCAATCGCTGAACGAAAGTTCGGTGCAAGCCGTCGCGTGAATGCCGAGCTTTTTTTCTTCCTTGCCCACCGCAAACCCCGGCGTCCCCTTTTCGACGACCAGCGCCGTGATTCCCTTCTCACCCTTCTCCGGCTGCGTATTCACGTACACAATCGCCGCATCCGCCGCCCCGCCATTGGTGATCCATGCTTTCGTGCCGTTGATCACATACTTGTCGCCCTTGCGCACAGCCTTGGTCGCGAGCGCCGCCGCGTTCGATCCAGCCTGCGGCTCGGTAAGGGCATAGCATCCAATCTTTTCGCCGCGCGCGAACGGCAACAGGAATTTTTTCTTCTGCTCTTCTGTACCGAAACGATGAATCGGGTCGCAATACAAGGAATTCTGCACCGACAAAATCACGCCCGTCGAAGCGCACACGCGCGAAATCTCTTCCACCACGATCGCGTAGCTGATGTGATCCATCCCCGCGCCGCCTTCCGCTTCGGGAATGGCCACGCCGGTCAATCCCAGCTCCGCAGCCTTCTGAAACAGCCCGCGCGGGTATTTCCCCGTCTCGTCGTTTTCCTTTGCCAGCGGCCTAACTTCCGCCTCGGCAAATTCCCGCACGCTCTTCTGCAGCAACTGCTGTTCTTCGCTCAGTTCCAAGTCCACTCTGGACTCCCGATGAAAAATGCAGAAAGATCAACGCAGCAACACGCCTCGTGACCATCGAAATTCTACCGCACGTCCCAGTCTATTCTAAACCGAGGCGCTTGCGCGCTTCGTGGATTTGCAGCGCGTGGCGTGCCGGGTGCAACGCCAGCACCAAAAACATTTCTTGGCAGCTCACCGGACCAAGCGCCGGATGCAGTGTGGTTCTGTTGCGAGGGTCTTCCTGGTATTGCTCCACGTAAGCGACGGTGCGCGCCCTGCGCTTACGATATTCCTGCAGCGCTTCCGCGAGCGACGCATAACGGCCCGCCGGCTCCGCGAATTCAGGCGCCGTAAACTTGAGCTCCCGTTTAGTCATGCCGCGCAAGATCTGTCCTTCGCGGCGCAGTTCCGCGGGCGGCGCGCCCGGCCTTGACCGTACACTGATGCTGGCAAAGACGCCGTCTTCCACGAGAATCACATGCTCCACACATTCTAGAACCGACCAGCGCTCCGGCTCCGGCCGACGACGCACACCGTGATCGTCAAGCCCCGCCACCGCGGCAACCAGAGCCTCATCCGATTCCGCAATCAGCCGCAAAATTTGTTCGCGATCAGCTGCATCCATAAAGTTCAACCTGCGAGCGCGCTGCGAAGTTTTTCATACGTGGTATCCAAATCTTCCGGCTCCACGCGGGTCTCGCCCACCACGGTCATGAAGTTCGAATCGCCAAGCCACCGCGGCAACACGTGCATATGCAAATGTCCGGTAACGCCCGCGCCCGCAGCTTTGCCCAAATTCATGCCGAGGTTGTAACCCTGCGGGTGATAAGTCTTCTCCAGCGCCGACTGCGAACGCTGCGCCAAAGTCATCATTTCAGCCGTGGTATCAGAATCGCACGCAGCAAGGTCTGCAGAATGAAAGTAAGGAACCACCATCACGTGTCCGGAAGTATAAGGATAACGATTGAGGATTATGAAGTTCTTACGCCCGCGGAAAACGATCAGCGTCCTGGCGTCATCGTTCGCGGCCACTGCCTCGCAGAAAACACAGCCCTCGTCTTTCTTGTCGTCCGCGATGTAGCGATACCGCCAAGGCGTCCACAAATAATCCATCGCGGTCAGTCCCCCAAGTCCCCGCTCAACTTTGAGTGTGACCCTGGGGAGTACCGTGCTCGCCCGCGACCGCGCCCGCTGCACGCGGATTATTCACATAATCTTTCAATTCCTTGCTGGGCTTGAAGTAGGGGATCTTCTTGGGAGGCACTTCCACCTTAGCCCCAGTTTTGGGATTGCGGCCCGTGCGTCCGCGCCGCTGCCGCGTGCGAAAGCTTCCGAAGCCGCGGATTTCGATCTTATCGTCGGCCTGCAGCGCGGCGATAATGCTCTCGAAAATCGTTTCCACCACCGCTTCAGATTCCTTGCGTGGCAGTTCCGTGACGCGCGTGACCTCTTCGACGAGTTCCGCCTTCGTCATTGTATGTTCTTTGTTTCCATGCTCTCCGGCAGCTTCTGCCATGGGTGAGAGCCTCCTCGTTAAGATTTCGGTTTACACTCGGCCTTGTACGCGTTAGGGAGGGGCAACGCATGTCCTTGCATATCACCAATCTACCGCAAGGTAAATGACTTTCCTGCGAGAAATAAATTCAGCCAGGCATCGCCCCCGCGCCCCCGGCGAATCCTCAGTCTAACAAGCAGTCAAATAAGCCTAAGACGACTGCCGTTTCGCCATAATGGCATCACCAATCGTCGCCGTCGGTGAAGATTTCGGCGCCCGCGGCGTGGGCGCTGCAGCCGCTCGGTACGATTCGATCTCCTGCCTCTCCACCTGTTTCTGTGCTGCGCGATAGCTCAGGCTGATTTTGTGCTGCTCCGGTTCCAGCCGCAGGATCTTGAATTCGTATTCGGTCCCAGTGGTCAGCACGGCCGTCACACGAGCGCCGCGCGCCGCCTTTTCCTTGTCACGATCGCCTTTCGGCCGCCGCTCTTCGATTTCAGAAACGTGGCAAAGCGCTTCAATTCCTTCCGCCAACTCGACGAAGGCTCCAAAGTCAGTAGTGCGCGCCACTTTGCCTTTCAATATGTCGCCGACTTTGTGCGCCGTGAACCAATCCGCCCAGATATCCTTCAATTGCTTGATGCCCAGCGAAAGCCGCCGGTTCTGCGAATCCACTTTCAGGACTTTCGCTTCCACCGTATCGCCCTTCTTGAATTTCTCGCTGGGATGCTTGATGCGCTCGGTCCAGCTCACGTCGCTGATGTGGATCAACCCTTCCATGCCCTCTTCGATCTCGACGAACGCGCCAAAATCCGCCAAATTGCGGATGCGTCCGCTAACCACTGTGCCCACCGGATATTTTTCCGCCGCCGCATCCCACGGATCAGGCTGCGTCTGCTTCAATCCCAAAGAAATACGCCGCTGGTCCGTCTTCACTTCCAGCACCACTACTTCCAGCTGGTCGCCTTCCTTCACGATCTTGGCCGGATGCTTGGTGCGTTTCGACCAGCTCATTTCGCTCACGTGCACCAGGCCTTCCACGCCCGGCTCAATCTGCACGAACGCGCCGTAGTCCGTCACGCCGACCACCTTTCCATGTACGCGCGTGCCTACCGGAAAACGCTCCGGCACTGTTGCCCAAGGGTCCGGCAGCAGCTGCTTGCGTCCCAGCGAAATGCGCTGTTTGTCCTTATCAAATTTCAGGATTTGCACTTGCAGGTCGTCGCCCGCTTTCACGATCGAAGAAGGATGCGGCACGCGGCCCCACACCAGATCGCTAACGTGTAGCAGTCCATCCATTCCGCCCAGGTCCACGAACACGCCGTAGTCCGTCACGTTTTTCACTTTGCCGGTGACGATCGTGCCTTCGGCGAGCGAGCCCATCAGCGTCTCGCGCTTCGATTTCTGGTCTTCTTCCAGGATCGCACGGCGGCTCACCACCACGTTGCCGCGCTTGCGATTCAATTTCAGCACGCGCACTTCGATTTCTTTGTCTTTCCACGAATCCAGATCGTGCACCGGACGCAATTCAATCTGCGAAGCCGGCAGGAATGAGCGCACGCCGATATCCACTACCAACCCGCCCTTGATCCGCTCCGTAACCTTTCCCTTGATTGTCGCGTGTTCGCGGTACGATTTCTCGATTCGCTCCCACACGCGCCGCCGATGCGCGCGCACGTGCGACAGCAGCACGTAACCATCTTTCTGCGCGTGCAAACGCTCCACTTCAATTGTCTGCCCCGGTCCAAACTCAATCGGGCTGCCCGAATCCACGAATTCCTGCGCGGGAACCAATCCTTCGAACTTCCCCCCGACGTCCACGATCACTCCCGCGTCCGTCACCGCCAGCACGTGCCCATCGAAAATTTCGCCTTCGGCTGCGGCGGGTTCGGGCACCGCGAACTGCTCCATCAGCTGATCCATCGTTTGCGATGTCTCGCCAGATTCCGAGCCGTCGGCCGACACGGCTGCTTCCGGCGCACCAACGGCCGGAATTGCCGCCGCTGTTTCGACGGCATCCACAGCTTGAACCGCCGCGGTGATTTCCGAACTGTCAGCAGACGCGGCCAGCTGCGCAGTTTCCGTCGCGCTCGCTTCTTCCGTCACGCTTGCAGATCCCTGCGCATCCGCCGGTTCTGTCGTCGCAGCTGCGCGTTCCGCCACGCCGTTGTCGCCTGCACGAGGTTCTGGCGCTCGCGCCACAGCCGCACCTGTCCCCGCCGAGCTCACAGACGCCGCCATGCGCACGGCGCCGCTCGGAGACTCGGAAATAGCTTCGCCAGCGCTGCCGTGCGGATTTTCTACAGGCGCGTCACTGCTCGCTGATTCAACCGTCGCTGTGGGGAGATTCGGGTCGTGTTCGGGTGACATTGGGGAGCGGCCTCCGTACGGATTCGTGCCCTGCTGCCGAGAATTCGGACTCGGCTACTCCACCCGCTGGGGTTTGGAGCAAAGAAGGGGATAGAACGCCCACGCTAGACGCTCTTATCACGAGGATGATACCCGCCCAATTCGCGCATTGTCAACAAACCATCGCGAAAAACCGGCCCGTCGGCAGTCGCGTCAGTTCAGACCAATGTTACGCAATGATGATAGTGGAATTGTGTTTCGGACCCGCACACGACCGCGGCTCGCGGCGCACTTTCAGTTACCGAAACGGACCTGCGTGGCGAATTTCCTTGCGGTAATCCGCCGCGAAAATTTCCACGGTGCGGCACATCTCATACAAACGCGAACGAATGCGCTTGCCGACGCGTTCGGTCAGCGAATCCTCCATCGTTGGCACGCGCATTCCCGCCACGCGCGTTGGCGGCGCGCCATTCGCTGAACTTCCGGCCGCCGCATCGGAATCCAGAAAATTTGTCGTCAACAAAGTTACGCGCTTCTCGTTGTAACGCGTGTTTAGCACATGTCCCACGGTCTCCAGCGCCCAAGGCGAAGGCTTGCTCGAACCCACATCATCCAGCACCAAAATCTCCGCTTTCAACACCGGCTCCAGCACGCTCATCTCGGTCGCCTGGCTCTCCGCGTTATAACTATCCTGAATCGCTTTCAGTAGTTCGCGATAATCGTAAAAAAGTCCGCTATGTCCGCGCAGCACAATGGATTTCATCGCCGAAACTGCCAAGTGCGTCTTGCCCACGCCGCACGGACCCATCAGCAGCAATCCGTGCTCGGTGCGTACGTCCGAAACCGGCGTAAATTCCTCTGCGAAACGCTGCACCATTAATTTCGCCTGCGCTAGGCTGCGATTCCACGCGGCCATCTGCTCGCGCGAAACGTTCTCAATATCATTGTCCGTTTCGCGCGAGCAGATGGCCGCG
>Ga0209275_10000043_pt1 | contig 35467 bp, 36 predicted proteins | sample HubBroMetageREF2_FD_188344 | JGI IMG/M metagenome (GOLD analysis project Ga0209275, IMG submission 188344) | Reference soil microbial communities from the Hubbard Brook experimental Forest, New Hampshire, USA - Hubbard Brook CCASE Soil... | ecosystem: Environmental > Terrestrial > Soil >... | reverse complement strand
CACTAGCGACATCGACCCGCGCGACCGCGAATTCCTCACCGGCGAACGCACTCCCGAAGGCTTCTTCAAGATTCGCGGCGGCCTGCGTTCCGCAATTGCCCGTGGTCTAGCCTACGCGCCCTATGCTGATCTGATCTGGTGCGAAACCTCGAAACCGCATCTCGGCGAAGCCCGGCAGTTTGCCGAGGCGATTCACGCCAAATATCCCAATAAAATGTTGGCCTACAATTGCTCGCCCTCGTTCAACTGGCGCAAAAATCTCGACGACAACACCATCGCGAAATTCCAGCGCGAACTTGGCGCCATGGGCTACAAATTCCAGTTCATCACCCTCGCCGGATTCCATGCGCTGAATCTCTCGATGTTCGAGCTGGCGCGAAATTACAAGCAGGACGGCATGACCGCCTACTGCCGCCTGCAGGAAAAAGAGTTCGCCAGCGAGCAAGCGTGCGGCTACGAAGCTGTAAAGCACCAGCGCTTCGTCGGCACCGGTTACTTCGACGCGGTGCAGCAGGCGATAACCAGTGGCACGGCATCCACCACTGCGCTCGCCGGTTCCACCGAAACCGCGCAATTTCAAGAAGCGAAGCCGCCGATTCATCTCCCGTCGCCGAAGAAAGAATTGCGCCAGGCAGCCTCGGCCGATTAATTTCGCGCGCGATACAGTTGGGGGCAGACTAACAAGAACGGGCGAGCTCACATCGAGCGCGCCCGTTTGTTTTTCTTGAAGCAGAAGCGGCTGGTTGAAGTCGGCTAGCTAATTGGCCGCGTCTGGCGATTTGATCGGCGCCGTCCGTGCGTCCACATCAGCCGCGCCTCGCAGCCAAAATCTTCGCCGTCGTAATCGCCTGTCCCACATGCCGCTGCGTGTGATCCGCAACGTGCACAAGCAACCCGCCCACAGTCGTCGGCAGCAGTTTCGTGCCTACGGGCCGCGGTTCCTGCAAGCGACTGGTATCAATCTGCCGGATGCGCACCGCAGCGCGCCCCAAAGCCGCTTCCAATTCCGCAAATAACTCAGCTCGCGTGGCGCGGCCGTCAGTTTCGCTCTTCAACCCTGCAATCTGTGAATCGTCGAGCCGCTTTCCTTCCGCATAACTCAACAACCGGTCAATGCTACGCGCGATATGCCGCATATGAATCGCTACCGAAGCAATCCCGTCTGGCCGCGCATTCAATTCCGCGTCGCTCAGGCCGCCGCACCAGCGCGTCAAATCCTCCTGCGCCAGCTCCAGGGCGTGCAGCACAGCGCGAGGCACGGCCGCTACATCCGTCAATGTCCCGCGCAACCACGGTTCGGGCATCCTGGCTTCACTCATTCGCACGCGCCTCCCATACCTAAGCTACCTGAAATCGCGCTGGCGATAAATGTTGCCGGTCACTGCCAGAAAGCGCTCAGTGCGGTGAGGAAGCCGGCTTGGCTGCGGGAGTCCCTGCAGGTTTTGTCGCGCCGGCTGGTTTTTCAACGGCGGGTTTCGCGTCAGCAGCTTTCGTTTCCGGTACCGCTCCCGCTGCACCAGCCGCCTTCGCGTCTTGCGGTTGCACTATATATTGCACGACTACAGAGATCCGCTGATTCGATGGATCCAGCGGAGAGTCCGGCTTGCGCAGGCGCTGGTCCGCAAACCCCCGTACCTGCGTCACTTGATCTTCTCCCACGCCGTTTTGTTGCATCAAGCGACGCGCCGAGTCGGCACGATCCGCGGAAAGCTCCCAGTTGGTGTAGTAGCGGCCCTTGGAGTAGGCTTTTGCGTCCGTGTGACCCTCGATCGCCAGCTTGTTGTGCAGTTTTCCTGGCTCCTGCGCCAGCATGGTGACAATTTCCTGCCGATCGCTGTTTAGATCCGGACTGCCGATATCGTAAAAGGTTCCTTTCGCGGATTCCAACAGCTCGATGCGCAATCCTTCATTCGTTACCGTCATTTCGATGTGGTCTTACAATTTGTCAAAGTCGGGTATCTGCTTCATCGCTTTTTCCAACTGCTTTTTCAGTTGGTCCATATTGTCTTTGTTCACACCAAAGTTCTCGCCCGCCCCCGCTCCGTCGCTTCCGGTTTGGTCGGCCTTGCCGGAGGGATCCTTGAAATATCCGTCCTGCAGTACGCTCGCCAGCGCTCCGCCGATCTCGCAAACCCCGTTCTTGCCGGCTTCCTTTTGCGGCGGAAAAAAATCCCGGCAAAAATGTTCTACTACGTCCTGCCGGTGATGATTTCCGCGCCATCGTTCCAGAACTGAATCTTCTGCTCGCAATCCACCATATATATGCCGGTTTGCGTGTGCTCCAGAACAGTTCGATAAATCTCAAGGTCTGCAAACACAGACACAGACGTAGACATAGACGGCTCCATAATGAATCATCGGTCAAAACCCCCAACAGTTTAGGACCGCATCGCGCGGATTTCCGGATCACATTGCTTCTCACCGTGCACTCCAAGCGCCAGCGTGCACGCGCAAATCACCATTCACGCACCCGTAACACTCCGCTAATAGTATGCTGAGGCTCACAGGCGCTCGCGCGTAAGCGCTCTGCCCACACTCGAGGAGAACATTTCGGATGGAAAAGAGGAATTTCCTGTTTGTTTCGCTCACCGGCCTCATCAGCGACATTGCCTGGCAAGTTTCCAAAGAAGGGCACGAAGTCCGTTACTTCATCCAGGACAAAAAGGAGCGCGACATCGCCGACGGCTTCGTGGCAAAGTCAAAAGACTGGGAGAAGGATGCCGAGTGGGCCGACATCCTGATCTTTGACGACACCCTCGGTCAGGGCGAAAAAGCCAAGAACCTGCGCGCGGCTGGAAAAAAAGTGATTGGCGGCACGCCTTACACCGATCGCCTGGAGGACGACCGCTCCTTCGGCCAGGAAGAACTGAAGAACGCCGGCGTCAACATTATTCCTTATGGCGAATTTTCATCCTTCGACGACGCCATCGAGCACGTCGAGCAGAATCCCGGCCGCTATGTGATCAAACCCAGCGGGGAAGCGCAGAACGTCAAGCGCCGCCTCTTCGTCGGCGAAGAAGACGACGGCAAGGATGTAATCCACGTGCTTGAGGCCTACAAAAAAGCTCTTTCCGACGAAATCAAAGTTTTTCAGCTGCAGCGTCGCGTCACCGGTGTGGAAGTAGCCGTCGGCGCATTCTTCAACGGGAAAAGCTTCGTCTACCCCATCAATATCAATTTCGAGCACAAAAAACTTTTCCCCGGAGAAAATGGCCCGCCCACCGGTGAAATGGGCACCACCATGTTCTGGAGTGAAGCGAATCACCTCTTCGACCAGACTCTGTTGAAAATGGAGACCAAGCTCAAGGAAGAGGGCTACATCGGGTACATTGACCTGAATTGCATCGTGAACCACCACGGAATCTACCCGCTGGAATTCACTTCGCGTTTCGGCTATCCCACCATCAGCATTCAGCAAGCCGGAATGATCACGCCCATCGGCCAATTTTTCTGGGACCTCGCCAGCGGCAACGACCCAAAACTCAAAGTGCGTAGCGGATTCCAGATCGGAGTCCGCATCGTCGTGCCGCCATTTCCCTTTGACGACGACGAGACCTTCGACTCCTTTTCCAAAAACGCCGTAATCGTTTTCAAAAAGCCGCCCACCGACGAAATGCACATCGAGGACGTAAAACAAGTGAACGGCCAGTGGCTCGTGGCCGGCACCTCAGGAGTAATTTTGGTGGTCGTCGGCCTGGGTCAGACCATGAAACAAGCCCAAACACAGGTTTATTCCCGAATCAAAAATGTCCTCATCCCCAACATGTATTACCGCACCGACATCGGCGACCGCTGGGTGGAAGACAGCGACCGCCTTCACACCTGGGGCTATCTACGCTGAACCAGTGGCGTTGGTAACGCCGGCGTCCCGCCGGCACCTTTTGTTATGTCTTTGAATTTGCGCCCGCCTTCGTAGCGGCGCACTTCAGTGGGCCATGCGTTGCTCGGTAACACCCGTCCGCACGAAACTTGTCAACCGCCATTCCCTACGCTAAAGTAGCCGCTCTTTTAGGGAGTGCTTCGAAAAATGCCCGTAGTCGCCGGAAAAGAAAAACTGAAAATCCTGATCCGCCGCGCCGCCATCCAAAAACGCGTGCGCGAAGTGGCTCACCAAATCACCAAAGATTTCGCCGGCGAGCGCATCCATCTGATCGGAGTACTAAAAGGCGCCTGCATCTTCCTCTCCGACCTGGTCCGCGAAATCAATCTCGAAACCTCCATAGATTTCATCGCGGTCTCCAGCTACGGCAAAAATAAAGAAAGCTCCGGCCAAGTCCGCCTCGTGAAAGATCTCGACAGCAGCATCGAAGGCCTGAACGTGATCGTCGTCGAAGACATTCTGGACACCGGCATCACGCTGACCTACCTGTTGCGCGTCCTGGCCCAGCGCAAACCCAAATCCCTGCGCATCGCGGCGCTGCTCGACAAACCCTCGCGCCGCATCAAAGAAGTGAAAGCCGATTACATCGGCTTCAAAATTCCCAACGATTTCGTCGTCGGCTACGGTCTCGACTACGCCGAACGTTATCGCAACCTGAAAGACGTCTGCATCCTGACGCTGCCCCCGGAATGATCATGCCGCTCACCGAATCCGAAGTCGCCAAACTAATCGACCACACGCTGCTGAAGCCAGACGCCACCGAGGACGAAATCCGCAAACTCTGCGAAGAAGCCCTGCAATGCCAATTCGCCTCGGTCTGCGTGAATCCATGGAACGTCGCGCAATCCGCCGAACTTCTGCGCGGCAGCATGGTAAAAGTTTGCACCGTTGTGGGATTCCCGCTTGGCGCCACGCTGCCCGAAGTAAAAGTGTTCGAAGCGCAGAAATCCATTGAGCGCGGCGCACAGGAAGTAGACATGGTCATCAACATCGGCGCGCTGAAGTCCGGCCGCGCAGGCGCGGTTGAGGCCGATATTCAGGGTGTTGTGGCCGCTAGCCATCACAGCGGCGCCATCTGCAAAGTCATTATCGAGACCTGCCTGCTCACGCGCGATGAAAAAATCCAGGCGTCACTCGCGGCCAAAAATGCCGGCGCGGATTTCGTAAAGACCTCTACGGGATTCAGCACCGCAGGCGCCACTCCAGAAGACCTGCGCCTGATTCGCGAAACCATCGGCCCAAACACCGGCATCAAAGCCGCCGGAGGCGTCCGCACCCTCGAAGACCTGCAGAAAATGGTCGAAGCCGGCGCCACGCGTATCGGCGCTAGCGCCGGCGTGAAAATCATCGAGCAGCTGCGCTCCGGAAAATCGCCGGCGGCCCCTGGCGCCTCCTCTGGCGAAAAATATTGAAAATTTCAATGCAGGCCCATCTCCGCGGCAAGAGCTTCACACTCGCCTGCTATAATGAATCGACTTCGCGTCTACTGTTTCCGGCGCTGTAAAAACATCCGGAAAGGACGCGCGCATTTCCCCGGTGGGGCCCGGGAGTTCCAAACATAGGCAAATGGACACAACAAAACTAAATCCCAAAATCGATGTCCCCGCGGACGCTCTCAAAATCCTGGCGGAGCTTAGCCAGGAGATCAACGCGTCGCTCAACCTCGATGAAGTGCTGCCCGGTGCCGCAGCGCTAATCAAGCGCCTCGTGGACTACGAAATTTTTGCGGTCCTTCTGCCCGACGAAGGCACCGACCAGATGTACTTCCGCTTCGCCATAGGCCACCGCTCAGAAGTCGTGGACCATTGGCGCATCCCGATGGGCGAAGGCATCATCGGCGCCGCTGCCGCCACGGGTCAGGCGATTCGCGTCGGCGACGTGCGCTCCGATCCGCGTTACCTCAATGCGCTCGACGGCGTTCGCTCCGAACTCGCCGTCCCACTGATCGTTCGCGGCCGCGTCATCGGCGTTCTGGACATCGAAAGCAACGAGCTGGATTATTTCACGCCTTATCAGCAGACGATCCTGACGCTGGTCGCCTCGCGCATCGGCACGGCCATTGAGAACGCCAAGCTCTACGAACACGAGCGCAGCCAGTCCGAAACATTGCTACTGCTGAACGAAGTCGGCCGTGAGGCCAACTCTTCGCTCTCCGTGGAAGAAGTGCTGCGTCGCGCGGCGGAGTTGACCAAGCGCCTCATCAATTATCAGATTTTCAGCATCCTGCTTTACGACGAAGGTGACAACGTCTTCCGCCATCGCGTCACCGTGAAATTCGGCCAGCGCGTGCAGGAAAAATTTGCCGTGCCGGCGCATGAAGGCATCGTCGGCGCTGCTGCATCCCTGAAACGCGCCGTCGTCGTGCCAGATGTCACTCTCGACCCGCGCTATCTGCTTATCAATCCTGAAACGCGCTCCGAGCTGGCCGTCCCCATGCTCAATAAAGACCGCGTCATCGGCGTGATGGACCTCGAAAGCCCGCAGCTGAATTATTTCACTCCGGACCACGTGCAGGCGCTTTCGATTCTCGCCGCGCATCTAGCGGTCTCCATCGAAAACGCGCGCCTCTACGAACAGCTCGCCCGCGACGAAGCCCGCATGGAGCGCGACCTCAGCGCCGCCCGTCGCATTCAAGGCGCTCTGCTGCCGCGTTTGCCTGGGCCTGAGTTCGGCCTGGAAATCGCCGCGCGCGTGGTTTCTTCCCGCGAACTCAGCGGCGACCTCTACGATTTTCTCCGTTACGGTCCGCAGGAATTGGCCATCGCGATGGGTGACGTCAGCGGGAAGGGAAGCGCGGCGGCGCTTTACGGTGCAGTAGCCATCGGCACGCTGCGCAGCCTGGGCCCGCAGAAGCATCGTCCCGCTGAAATGCTGCGGGCAATAAATGGGTTTCTCGGTGAGCGCCGCATCGAAGGCCGCTTCATGACTTTGTGTTTCGCCACCTGGCATCGCGGCCGCCACAAATTGCGGATTGCCAACGCGGGACAAGAAGAGCCGTTCCTGTATCACGGCGGCCACTGCGAAAGAATCATGCTCGCCGGCTTTCCGCTCGGAATGTTCGAGGAATCAACCTACGATCAGCGAAGTTACATCCTGAATGAAGGCGACATCGTGGTGTTTCATTCTGACGGCATCGGCGATACGCAAAATTCCGCAGCCGAGTTCTTCGGCCACACCCGCTTGGCCGACCTGATTACCGCAAACCACCACCTCAACGCCGACGCCATCGCCGACAAAATCCTGGAAGAAGTTGACGCCTTCTCCGGCGGTGCTCATCCCTTCGACGACCGCACCCTGTTGGTCCTAAAAGTAAAGTAGCGCTGCCCTAATCAACCTTCGTTACAGCTGCACCCCCCTTCGGCTTCTTTAAACGTACGAACGTGTTCACCGAATCGTTGAACATCCCCTGCTGATCCACAAACGTCATATGCCCGCTCTTCGGCAAAATTACGATTTGCGAATCCGCGATCTTTTCGTGCATTTCCTGCGACAACGCTGGGTCGCATTCGTCATGATCGCCCGCAATAATGAGCGTGGGCACGTGAATCGTGTGCAGCCGCTCCACGTATTCCACCGACTTCAAATTTCCATCAATCACAAATTCGCCGTTCGAGCCCCACATCTCGCGATACAAATCCCAAGGTAAGCCTGTGACCTGCGTCGGATCATAATTCGCGTCCGGATGTTTCTGATAAAGGTATGGAAAATAACCTCCGCCCCAGGCCGCAATCATGTAATCGTTCGTGTAACGATTTTTCTCGTAATCCTTGCCGCGTCCGTAGAGCCCCGCTTTCTCTGCGCGCTCAATTTGTTCGCGCACATCGGCCGGCGCCGCCGCTTTGATCCGCGCGAGCACCTGATTCATCTCCGTGGTGCTCGCAAACGTGCTGCACAAAATCAAATGGCTCAAATTATTTTGATATTTCAACGCATACGCCTGCGCCAGCACGCCTCCATACGAATGTCCCAGGAGCGTGATTTTCCCGAGCACCAGTCCCTGCCGCACGGCCTCCACGTCCTCCACCATATTTTCCACGGTATATCCGGCGGGGTCATCCAGCTTCTGTGACCGGCCCGAGCCGCGCTCATCAATAAATATCAGTCGGTTCTGGCGCGCCAGCGGCAGCAGATACGGCAGAAAATAATCATGCGAACCGCCAGGGCCGCCGTGCAGGATCACAATCGGCGCGCCACGGCCAATCGTCGTGTAATAAATCAGCACGCCGCCCGAATCAATGTACCCTTCCTGAATCGGATAGTCCGCCACGGGAACTCTGCGCGGTGGCGGCGCCGCATCAGTCGTCACCTGTTGTTGCGCAGCTTGTGCCGCCGGCGCAGCCTCCGCCGTCGGCGCATGTAGCCCCTGGGCTCCAACGCCAGCCCCTGCGCACACCAGCCCCGCCAGCACGAAATAAGCCGTCAATCGCATATTAGTTCCTCCGGATGAATGCGAAACTCGCGCCCCTCAGCGCTCTCCCCACCGCAACTTGCTGCGCAGAATTTCGTAATAGGTTTTTCGAGGCGGGTTTACCACTTGCACTTTCGTCGCAGCCTTGGTGATCACTACGCGATCCTGCGGCTGCAACTGAAATCCAATCTGTCCATCCAGCGTCAGATACACCGGCTCGCCGGACGCTGAAAAATCCAGCTCCACATGCGCGGTGTCCGGCACCACCAGCGGCCGGTTCGTCAACATGTGCGGGCAAATCGGCGTAATCACAAACGCATCCAGATCCGGATGAATAATCGGCCCACCCGCAGCCAGCGAATACGCAGTCGAGCCAGTCGGCGTCGCCACAATCAGTCCATCCGCGCGATAACGCCCCACATGGTGATGATCCACGTGTACGTCAAAATCCAGCATGCGCGCCAGCGCGGCCTTGTTCGCGACCGCATCGTTCAACGCGGTGAGGCGCTCGGCCGGCTTGTTGCTGTGCACGATTTCCGCTTCCAGCATCATCCGTTCGCTGGTGCGATGCTCTCCCGCCAGAATCGCTTCCAGCACGGGATACAGTTCATCGAGCGTCACGCTGGTCAAAAATCCCAGCCCACCCAGATTCACCGCCAGGATCGGCACGATGTGGCCGCCCAGCGCGCGCGCCGCCGCGAGCAAAGTTCCGTCGCCACCAAGCACGATCAGCAGATCAACCTTCGCCGCCATTTCTTCCCGCGTCATCGCCGGGCCGTTGGGGTCCAGCGTTGTGCGCGTTCGCGGATCCACGGAAACTTCGATCTTGCGCGCCCCCAGCCAGCGCCGCAGTTCCGGCACCACGGAGGTGACCATTTCGGGGATTGGTTTGCAGATGATGCCGACGGCGCGAATCATATTTGGAGGCAGAATTCTACTCTACCCGCGAGCGCGGGCGTGGAGAAAAAACTCCTGGTTGCCTTCCGTCCCCGGCAGGTGGCTCGGGCGCACTCCCAGAATCGCCAGGCCGCAAACCGCAGCCCCCGCCGACACACGCTCGATCGCTTTCTGATGTAGCGACACATCCCGCACGATCCCCCCTTTGCCGATTTTGTTTTTCTCCAACTCGAATTGCGGCTTGATCAGTACCAAAAAATCCGCGGCCGCAGCGGCGACGGGCACAACCGCCGGCAAAACTTTCGTCACCGAAATAAAAGATACATCCATCGTCACGAGGCTCGGCCGCTCTGCAATATCCTCAGCCTTCAGATAGCGCGCGTTGCATTCCACGGTCGTCACGCGCTGATCCTGCCGCAACTTCCAATCTAACTGGTCCACCGTCACATCGACCGCAAAAACCCGCAGCGCCCCATTCTGCAGCAAACAATCCGTAAAGCCGCCCGTCGAGCTTCCCACGTCCAGACATGTTCGGCCTTCCGGCGAAATCGCGAAATCTTGCAGCGCACCCTCCAGCTTCAACCCGCCGCGGCTCGCATAGCGCAGCGAGTCGCCAATAATCTCCAAGCGCGCATCCGCAGCCACCTGCGACCCGGGCTTTTCCATCTTCTGCCCGTTCACCAACACATTCCCAGCTAACAAAAAAGCCTGCGCACGTTCCCGCGAAGGCGCGAGTCCGCGCTCCACAATCAAAACATCCAATCGTATTTTCCCAGCTTTGCGATTTGAAGCGCTATTGCCCGAAGCAGTCGTTTCAGAAGTGTTTTTTGATTTCATGCGTAAAAAGAATAGCAGTTGTGCAAACGGTGTTCTCTGTGTTCTCCGGTTTTCTCTGTGCCCTCTGTGTTAATCTTTTCGCCTTTCTCTTCGCTCGCCTTCATCAGTGCCTTTATCAGTTTTCATCTGCGTTCATCACTGGTGATTTTAACACCGCAACTCAACCGACGAACCCTCAAGCCCGCCGTGCCACCAAAAATTGCGCTAACTGCCGCAGTCTCCCCGCCCGCTCCCCATAAAAATCCAATTCCTTCAAAGCCTTCGCCTCCAGATCCGCCGCAATATCCCGCGAAACCTCCAACCCATGTAGAGCCGGATAAGTAGCCTTCTTCTGCGCCTGATCCTTGCCCGCTGTCTTCCCCAGCGCCTCCGAAGATTCCTCCACGTCCAAAATATCGTCCACCACCTGAAACGCCCACCCGATGTGCTCCCCAAACGCCAGCAGCCGCGTCACGTCTCCACGATCCGCTCCGCCCGCTATCGCACCCGCCAGAATGGACGCGCGTATCAAAGCCGCCGTCTTCGACCGGTGGATGTACTCCAGCATTCCCTTGTCGGGCGCCTTCCCTTCAGCTTCCAAGTCGGCCACCTGCCCGCCAATCATTCCGCGATCGGTGCCCGCCGCTTCGGCAATCATCGCCAAAATCGTCAATCGTCGTTGCGGTTCCACCGGCGCCAGCGCCAAAGTGTGAAACGCCAAAGTCAGCAGCGCGTCGCCTGCCAAAATCGCCATCGCCTCGCCGAACACTTTGTGATTGGTCGGTTTGCCGCGCCGCAGATCATCATTGTCCAGCGCCGGCAAGTCGTCGTGAATCAGCGAATAGGTATGGATGAATTCCAGCGCGCAGCCCACCTGCACCGCCCCGCTCTGCTCCGTCGAGAACATTCGCGCCGCTTCCATGCACAAAACCGGCCGCACGCGCTTTCCACCCGCGAACACGCTATAGCGCATCGCCTTATGAATGGTAATCGGCAGCGCATCTACCGGCGGCAATAGCTCCTGCAGCGCCGCTTCCACTGTTGTTCTGTCCTGCTCGAAGAAATCGGGAATCGTCATAGGCTCGATGCAGATGTCTGGAATGCGAATCGCGTTGCAAAAATCAGCCGGCGGACGTTAATTATTTTCGTCTTCCGGATCGAACGGCTCCGCCACAATTTTGCCATCCGCTTTCTTCAGCAAAATTTCCACGCGCCCTTCCGCCTCTTCCAGCTGCTTCTGGCACTCGCGCGAAAGCTTCACACCCTCTTCGAAGAGCCGCATCGCTTCGTCGAGCGACAAATCCGCGCTCTCCAGGCGTTTCACCACTTCCTCAAGCCGCGTAAGCGACTTTTCAAAGTCACCCTTCTTCGGCGTTTCCACCGGCACAGCTGATTTATTCGGCGCTGGACTCATTCTGCCTCGTTCCGCGCAACCCGCAAGCGCTGGAAATGTCTCACCACTGTAGCAGCCAACCGGATTCTATCGCGATGATTTTCTTGCAGCAATGCCACACTGCCATCGGTTGCGCCTCACTTTCGGGTTGCCTGACTTATCCGGAGTCAGGGGCGGCCCGGCCCCGAAGATGACTCTTTGCATCTTGAGCGATTCGGGTAGTGCTGGTTAAAAATATCCCAGGAGTCGTGTGCCTGAAGATAGATTTTCCAATCCTGCCAAGCTAACGGCAAGTAGTCGCAAGGCAAGTCGCACCCTCCACCTGACTTTATCAGGCAGCTAAACGAAAAACCGAATGCGTGCTGGCGCTGAACTGAGGACGCGTGCGAATCTAGTAGCACTTTCAGGTAAGGCTTACCTATTGGGGTCGGGAACTCGAAATGCCCGTTGTGCGTAAGATACTGCGGATATTCGTCGTATTCGTCTACCATTCCCGCTGACGCTTGGAATGTTGGATAGCTGTCCATTGAACGCAAGAGCCACGCGCCAATGTGGTGGACACGTCCGTTTCTAACACTCACCGATGCACCGAAAAACGCTTGTGGCTCGAGCCTTAACATGGCGAGCCACAAGTTTTGCACTTTGAAAGTTGTTGTAGCGCCGTCGTTGTTTGATTCGCCAGACACCACGTACTGAATGTGTTTTCTTGCGACTTGTTCGACGTCAGACTCGGTTGAACTCCCAATCTTAAGCGCCGCAATATCGTTCAACAAAGACTCGGCCTGGGCCTTGATGAAAAGTGCATAACAAATCAGAGCTACCGCCGCAGTCACAAGGAGGACGGCCATTGCCGCAAGAAGTTTGGTTCGAGTTCGCAAGTTGCTTATTCTGGTAGACACCGCCAGTTTGGGCATCGTGCCTGATCAACGCTGTGACTGGAGACTGATCCACTATCTCCCATCGCCCGGCAACAGCGTCAGCCGGTGAGCGCGCACGCCAACCTCGCCGGCGATCGAAAATGCCGCGGGAATCCCGCGCCCCGCAAACCATTCCGCGAACTGGTCCCGATAATAAGGGCTCGCATACTGCCCCGATTCACCAGTAGGAATTTCCATTAGCGATTGATCGAAATTCGAAAGGTCCGCCACGAAACGCATCGCCGGCCCATGTCCCACACCCATCGCCCGCACTGTATCAATTGTCCCGCCTTGCTCGTAAGGCCCGATGCTCAGCAATCCATGTAGTAATCCTGCGGGCCCCAGCGGATGAACCATATCCAGAGGGTGCAGCCGCCCCCAATTCCACCCGAACTCAGTCGCCTGGCCTGTTTGTTTTTGCAGCGCCGCCACACCATCATCCGCGCTGGTCATTAGCAGGTCATCGTAGTTTGCAAAACCGCGAGGCAGCCACGTCGCCGGCCGCGCACGCAAAATATTCTCCAGAAACACTTTGTCGCGCCACCACACATCGTTGTAAACGCTCTGCGGTTCCCACAACTCGTACTTCGTAACTTCATCGCCCAAATAGGGCCGCAGCAAACGCACGAAAAGGGCCCGCCGTGTGTATTCCACAAACGAAGTCTCAACAGATTCCGCCGTAGCCCGCGCGTCCCATCCACCCAGCCCGGCGATTAAGCGCTGCGCCCGCGCATCCGCCGGCTGCTTCGCTTTCGCGGCTTGCAACAGGGCGCCAGCCAAAAAACGATTTGGCAGGCTGACGATATCGTTCTGGATCGCATTGCAGTCCTCTGGCCGCAGCCCCGTGCGCCCGGAAAGCAATTCATAAAGCCGCGCCGTCCGATAAGGCCCCGCCTGCCGATCCGATAAATAATACTTGTACCCAGGCCCGACAGTCCGCGCATTCGCTGTGGCAATAATTCCCTCCTGTGGATTTTCCACCCGCGGCAATTCCTCGAACGGAATGTAGCCCTTCCACTCGTACAAATCCGTATCGCCGGGAACGGGCAACGCGCCGTCGCCATTCGCACGCACCGGAATGCGCGCCGCAATCGTGAACCCGACATTCCCATCCACGTCCGCGTAAATCGTATTTTGCCCCGGCCCCGCAATATGTCGCGTGGTTTCGATAAACGAATTCCAATCCGGCGCCTCGCCCAATAATGGAAATCCAAAATCCAGTCCTCCAGGTTCCAGCGCCGTCCAGCGCAACGCATACGCGCGCCCGCCTTGCTCCGCCGCATCGCGATGAACGATCGGTCCGTGTCGCGTGACCACCACATCCAGCTGCACATCCGGTTTCTCGCGCACGTGAATCACTTCGTGACGCAGCGCAGCCGTCAGCATCGTGCCGTTAGCGGAATATTCCAGTGGATTCGCAGCAGAAAATCCCTCGACGTAAAGATCCTCCACGTCAGCATTGCTGTTCGTAAAACCCCACGCAATCCGCTCGTTGCGCCCGATGATTACCAGCGGCGCCCCCGGCAGCGCAAATCCCTCCACGTTCAACCCCGGCGCAGTCAAATGCACGATGTACCACAGCGCCGGCGTCGAAAGCTGCAAATGTGTGTCGTTCGCCAGCAGTGGCTTGCCCGAAGCCGTATGCGCACCGCTCACCACAAAATTGTTGCTACCGATTATTTCCGAAGACTCATCCTCGAACTGCGCCAAGAAATTGCGCGCCGCGTCCCACGCGATCGAAGCGAACGGCGGTGGTGCTCCGTCATCGTTGCCGCGCCCGCCATCTTCCACTAGCGTTGATGACTGAAAGCCCGCGGCAGCAGCCCCCGAGGGCAGGGAAGCCCCCGCAGTCCAAATAAAATGATCCAGTGGCGAATCGCCGATAAACAAATCCCGCGCCCGCTCCGCCCCCACCTTCTCCGTAATCCATTGCCGGTTCAATTTCTCCTTCCATGTAGACGTCAGCGTCTTGTACATATATAAACTGATCAAAAATGTGTCCGCCGGAGTCCAAGCCCGCGGCTTATAACCCAGCGCCACAAATTCAATCGGCAATCGACCGCCGCGCTCCGCGATGTTATCGTTCACTCCGCGCGCATAAGCGTCCAGCAACCCACGAATTTCCGGCGACGAGTCCGCCGCGGCCCGTTCCGCTGCCTGCCGCATCCCCAAAGTTCGATTTTCCCGGTCGTACGCCAGCCCGATCTCACCAAAAATCTCGCTCAAATCCCCGCTCGCAGCCCGCCGCAGCAAATCCATCTGCCACAGCCGGTCCTGCGCCATCACATAACCCTGAGCGGTAACCACATCCTGCAAAGATTTCGCGCGAATCCACGGCCGCCCCCACGCGTCGCGTTCCACGATTACGCCATCCTTCAATCCGCCGATCGCGATGCTTCCATCCAGTTGCGCCAGCGGCCTTCGCACCAGCCACCATCCCAGAACCAACGCGACGCCGACAACCAGCAAGATTCCCGCCACCAAATATCGAAAAATCCGCGATGCGCGTGTCATTCGCCTCGTCCCTCAGCCGCTAGCTACAACAGCGGCGGAGTGTAGCCCACAAAATCACTCGCGTGCAATCCGGCGGACTGCGCATCCAGACGCGATCAGTCGCGCGCGCCCAGCAAACTATTGCTCCCAGGGCGCAAACGTTGCAGAATTCCGCCATGCCCCACGAATTCACGGACTCCTACATCCGCGATGCCACTCGCGTGCTCCGCTACTACAAGCAACTGGGCGAGCGCGCCATCGCGCAAGCTCCCGACGAAGCGCTCCCCATCACCCTTGACGCCGAATCGAATTCCATCGCCATCATCGTCAAGCACCTTTACGGAAACATGCGCTCCCGCTGGACAGATTTCCTAACCACCGACGGCGAAAAGCCCGACCGCAATCGCGACACCGAATTCGAGTCTCCAGCCGCGACCCGCGATCAGCTCATCGCCCAATGGGAAGCCGGTTGGAGATATGTTTTTGACGCCCTCGCCGCGCTCACCGATGCCGATCTTTCCCGCGAAGTCCTGATCCGCAGCGAACCTCACTCCGTCATGCAAGCCATCAATCGCCAAGTAACCCACTATTCCTACCACGTAGGCCAAATCGTATTTCTCGCCAAGCATTTCGCTTCCGATCGTTGGACCATGCTGACACTCCCACGCGGAAAGTCCGCCGAAGCCACCGCAAAAATCCGCGGCGCGCAAGAGCAGAGGCACTCAGCAAAGTAGTCGAGTACTCCCGAGTTCAGGCCCACGCCACGTAGGCCAAAACCGCTCACGTTAGTTCCTCATCACTCATCCGTCGTCACTCAACACTGATCACTGCTTTTCCCCCATTGCTCCACGCCTCTTGCTAAAATCAACCAGCAATGATCGCCCTGCAACTCTTTGCGGTCCTGGCGCTGGTCGGCATCAACGCCTTCTTCTCGGCCGCCGAATTCTCGCTCATCGCCGTCCGCCAATCCCGCGTGCGCCAACTCGTCGAACAAGGCGACGCCCGCGCGAAAGTAGTCGAAATCCTGCTCACTGATCTCACTCGGGTAGTCTCCGGCGTGCAAGTCGGCATCACCCTCGCCAGCCTTTCCCTCGGCTATCTGGGCGAAATCACGCTCGCCGGAATTCTCAGCCCGTTGGTGCAGGCGATCCCGCGCCCCTGGGCCGCGATCATCGCTCACGGCACGGCGCTGGCCATCGCCTTCGGCCTGCTCACCGTGCTGCAGGTCGTCCTCGGCGAACTGGTCCCCAAAAGCCTCAGCCTCGCGCGCGCCGAACGCGTGGCCCTGCTCATCGCGCGCCCGTTTTCCTGGTTCCTGAACACTTTTCGCTGGGCCATCGATCTTCTCGACGGCTGGGCCGAAAAAATCGTCGGCGCCCTCGGCGTAGTCTCACCGCACAGTCACACTCTGGTGCGTTCCACCGAAGAACTGCAAGTAATGATCCAGCAAGCGCGCGATCGCGGCCTTCTGCCCGCCGCCGAAGTAAAATTCATTCAAGCCGCGATGGAACTCGGCCAGATCCAGGCTCGCGAAGTGATGGTCCCGCGCCCCGACGTTCACGCTCTCCCCGCCTCCGCCACGCTCGAAGACACCATGACCATGTTCGCCACCACGCAGCGCTCGCGCATTCCGGTGTACGAAGGCACGCTCGATCACATCCTCGGCTTCGTCCATATCAAGGACATGATCTGGATCCTCCTCGATCGCGCCCGCCGCGCCGAAGATCGCCAGCCGTTCGCCGAATTTAATCTGCGCCCCGTCCTGCGCGACGCGCTCATTCGTTCCCGAAACAAGCCCGTCAGCGAACTCCTCCTCGAATTCCGCGCGCGCCGCACCGGCCTCGCCATGATCGTGGACGAATTCGGTAGCATCCTGGGCCTCGCCACCCTCGAAGACATCCTCGAGCAAATGGTCGGCGAGATTCACGACGAATTCGACGTCGTCGAGCGCCCTTTGACCCTTCCCGACGGTGGCATGATCTTCGATGCGGCCATCAAAATCCGCGAACTCGCCGCGCGCTACAACATCATCCTTCCCGAAGATCCATCGTACGAAACCGTCGGCGGCTTCGTGCTCACGCGCCTCGGATTTATTCCCCGCGGCGGTGAAAGTTTCGAAGCGGATGGCTATCGCTTCACCGTGATGGAAATGGACCATCGCCGCGTTTCTCGCCTGAAAATCAAACCGCTGCCGCCCGCAATCGTTCCGCAGTCTGTGTCAAATACCACGCCGGAGTCTGCGCCGCACGCGACAGACGCCCCGCAAGCCGAAACGCAAGCTTCGAACGCGCATCAGGGTCCATCCGCCGAAGTCTTGGAAGTGCCCGCACCAACCTCCGCCGCCGATTCCACCAGCGCCAGGAAAATCCGCCGCGTGGCCCGTAAAAAATCTTCCCGGGCTTCATCAGAAACCGCGCTGCCCTCGCCAGACGAACCTCGTCCCGAGGATTCGCCGTCGTCAGGGCCAGCTCATAAATGATTCGCTACATTTCAATCCGCCTGCTCTTTGCGCTTCCGGCGCTCTGGCTCATCCTCACCATGGTTTTTCTTCTCGCGCACATCGTTCCCGGCGATCCCGTGGCGCAAATGCTCGGCGAAGGCGCCCGCGCTGACGACTTGACGCAGCTCCGTCACGCGCTCGGTCTCGATTTGCCGCTCCCCGTGCAATACGGCCGTTATCTAACCGGAGTGGCGCACGGAAATCTCGGCGAATCGTTCCGCTTCCAGCAACCCGTGCTAAAAGTTGTCGCTGAACATTATCCCGCCACTCTCGAACTCGCCGTCGTCGCGCTACTGATCTGCGCGCTGATCGGAATTCCCGCCGGCGTTCTGGCAGCCCACAAACGCGGCGAAAGAACCGATCACGCCGTCGCGGTCCTCACCCTCTTTGGCCTGTCCGTCCCGAATTTCGCGCTCGGCCCCGTGCTCATTCTTCTCTTTTCAGTAGTGCTCGGATGGCTACCGGTTTCCGGCCGCGGCGGCGTCTCGCATCTCATCCTTCCCGCGTTCACGCTGGGCGCCGCGCTCGCTGCGATCCTCACGCGCATGGTGCGCACTTCCGTGATCGAAGAGCTTTCCGCCGACTACGTCCGTACCGCCCGTTCGAAAGGCGTCTCGGAATCCGGCGTACTCTTTCGTCACGCGCTCCGCAACGCGCTGATTCCCATCCTCACCATTCTCGGCCTGCAATTCGGCACGCTTCTCGCCGGCACCATCGTCACCGAATCCATTTTTTCCTGGCCCGGCATCGGCCGCCTCGCGGTACAAGCCATCGGGGCGCGCGATTATCCGCTGCTGCAAGGCTGCATCCTGCTTATCGCGGTCTCCTACGTTTTCGTCAACTTGCTCACCGACCTGCTGTACGCGCTGGTGGACCCACGGGTGCGCCTCGAATGAGTACGACGCAAACAAAATCGCCTCCGCGCGGGCTCGTGCGCGAGCTTCTGCGCGAACTCGACGACTTTCTGCGCCGCAGCGTCCCCGGCCGCTGGGGATTTGCGCTCACACTGCTTCTAGTGATCGTCGCTCTTGCCGCTCCCTGGCTCGCCCCGTACGATCCGGTCGCGCAAAATTTGCCGGCGCGCCTGATCCCGCCCACCGCCGCCCACTGGATGGGCACCGACGAACTCGGCCGCGACATCCTCTCGCGCATCATTTTCGGCACGCGCGTCTCCATGCTAGTCAGCATCTGCGTGGTTTTCGGTGCGGGAATAATTGGCCTGGCAATCGGTGCGGTCGCGGGCTATTTCGGCGGCTGGTTCGATCGCTTCGTCAACATCATCCTGATCAACGCGTTTCTCTCGTTCCCCGGCATTCTGCTGGCCATCGCCTTCGCCGCATTCCTCGGTCCCGGCCTCGATAAAGTAATTCTCGCGCTGGTAGTCACCGGCTGGGCCGGCTACGCGCGCCTGGCCCGCGCGCAAATCCTGCAAGCCAAGGAGATGGAGTACGTCCTGGCCGCGCGTTCCCTCGGCGCATCACACGCCCGCATTCTCATCCGTCATCTTCTGCCGAATATTTTGCAACCGATTCTCGTGCAAGCCACCATCGCCATGGCCGGCGCCATCCTAGCCGAATCCACTCTTAGTTTTCTCGGCGTCGGCGTTCTCGCGCCCATGCCCAGCTGGGGCGCCATGCTCAACGACGCCCGCGGCCACCTCTTCGACGCCCCCCACCTGGTAATTTTCCCAGCCCTAGCCGTGATGACTGCAGTCCTGGCCTTCAACCTCCTAGGCGACGCTCTCCGCGACTGGCTCGACCCTCGCATGCGCTCCTATCTGATAATCACCTCGCTCGCCCGATAGAGCAGTGATAGGGCACGGCATGCCGTGCCCGCGTAAACAGCAGGACAATTCGGGCACACAAGTACCCGTCATTGAATTTGGAATTACACCGCAGGAAAAAACCAGCAGTCAATCGTAAAAAATCCAACCCTACTCCAACTCCACCGTAACCTCAGCCCCCCGCCCAATCCCCAAAACCCGCGCCGCATTCCCCTTGTTCACGCACAATTCCAAATACCCGCTCGAGCCGATAATCGCAAACGGCTCCCCCGCCGCGCCCGACGCAAACGTCGGCAACAACTTCTTGATCTCAGCATTCCCCGCGCGAATCGTGAATTTCGCGTCCGGCGCAATCAAAGCTGGCGTCTCCTCGCCCTTCAAATTCGTAATCAAATTCCCAAAGTTATCCAGCTTCAGCACCACGCACTTGATTGTGTTTCCGTTCACCTTCGGCTTCGGAATGCTGAAGCGCACGAAATCCTCGATCAGTTCGCCGAAACTGGCCGTTTGCCAGTTCTTCGAAAGCCATCCCGCTACCGGCGCGAAAATATCCCGCCCATGAAAAGTATTGCTCACCGGCTGCCGAAAATAATGCTCGGAAGTAATGTGCCACGCAAAAAGCGATTCCGACTGATCGTAGATCGCCGACAAAACTCCATTATCCGGCGCCACAAAATAATGCTGATCTCCCGCCACCAGTATCGGCCGCCGCTGCGTGCCCACCGAGGGATCCACTACCACCATGTGAATTGTTTTGGGAGGAAAATACCGGTAAGCCTGGCTGATCGTCAGCGCCCCGTCCAGCACGTCGTGCGCGATCACGCTGTGTGTGATATCGACGATATTCACTTCGGGATTGATGCTCAGGATTACTCCCTTGAGCACTCCCACCAGGTGGTCGCTCGTCCCGTAGTCCGTCGTCAAAGTAATAATTGGCCGCGCCAAGTTTCGCTCCCGTGAATTGCGCGGCGTAACTGCAATAGTCTATCAAGCCGCATTCTTCGACGCTATCGGACACCCGCAACCCTGTCAAGGCAACCTGCGCGTGTGAGTTACTGACGATAACGCCTGCGCGCGCGGCGCATCGGCGCGAATTTGCACGCAACAATAACAATGCCAAACGAACTCGATTAAAAACCGACTAGGACGCTTGAATCACGGTAGGAACCAGCTCGGTCGGTTGGACGAGCCGTAATGCGGTGGGAAACTTCAATAGCCCAAGCGCGGACCGGCACCCTCAAATCAAGGTCATCACCCTCAGGCGCCGGCGCAAAGTTCTAAAGCCGCGTCGGCTTCCGAGACTCACCAGAAAATTACTTGCTCACGCTCTTGCGTCGCACGAGAGACAAAACGCTCAACGTCGCCAGTCCCGAGCTCAGCAACAGCAAATCGCCAGGTTCCGGCACCTTCTGTGACTTGCCGCAATCCTGGTCTTTGTCGAAGCTGCTCTTGCAGCCTTTGTCGTTCTTGTCGCCCCTATCGTCACCCTTCGCCTGCGCAGCGGCTGGTATCAGAAACGCGGCCCCCAGGGTCAATGCCAATGCCAATGCAAATCCAACAGGTTTCGTCATGGTTTTCTCCGACCGGCGTGTTCCAGGATTAGCTCCCCGACGCGGTTCCGCTGCTTCAGACACTGGAACGTCATGCAGGAGGCCTGCCAAATCACCCGCGATCCAGCGACGCAACTGCATGACTCAAAGAGATATACGGCAATGCTTTCCGCCCCTATCGCGCATTCTCAAGTTGCGCCACTTCGTTGCACCTTTCTGCCCGCGCTCTTCCCGCATCGTCGCTTCGCTTGCACGTTCTCCGGACTCGCGTGTCGAATACCGTGCGCCGTATCACAAGGAAAGCCTCCGCCTGAGACTCGCTCCTTGACCCCTCCCGCGCGTACCGCTATCCTGAATCCTCGCAATTTCTCGACATGCGCATCTATCTGGATTACAACGCGACCACGCCTGTGGACCCGGCCGTCCTCGACGGCATGCTGCCATATTTCGCCGATACCTTCGGCAATGCCAGCTCGATTCATTCGCCGGGGCAGCGCGCGCGTGGTGCGGTGGATGCCGCCCGCGCATCCGTAGCCGCGTTACTCTGCGCCAAGCCGTCGGAAATCGTTTTCACCAGCGGCGGCACCGAATCCGATAATCTTGCGCTCTTCGGTGTCGTCGCCGCGTCGCAAGAGCCGCGCAAGCACATCATCACCACCGTCATCGAGCACCACGCGGTGCTTAATTCAGCGCAAGCGCTCGAAAAACTCGGCGTCGATGTCACCTATATTCCCATCGGCCGCGAAGGCATCGTCGATCCGGAAGAAATTCGCCGCGCGCTCAAGCCCGAAACGATTCTCATCAGCGTGATGCACGCCAACAACGAGCTCGGCACCATCCAGCCTATCGAAGAAATTGGCCGCATCGCCGCCGCCGCGAAAGTTTTGTTGCATTGCGACGCCGTGCAGACCGCCGGAAAGATGCCGCTCGACGTAAACCGCCTCGGCGTGGACCTGCTCTCCATTTCCGCCCACAAAATTTACGGGCCGAAGGGCACTGGCGCGCTCTACGTTCGCCCCGGCACGCCGCTCGAACCGCAATTCCACGGTGGCCATCACGAACGCGATCGCCGCCCTGGCACCGAAAATGTTCCGGGCATCGTGGGCATGGGAAAAGCTGCGGAACTGGCGCGCAAGAATCTGATGACGGACTGCGCGCGCATCAGTTCGCTGCGCAATCGCCTGGAAGACGCGCTGCTGGCGGCCTGCGCCGACGCCCGCGTAAACGGAAATCGCGCCCAGCGCGTATCCAATACCTCAAACATTTCGTTTCACGCAGCGGGCGGGGAAGCGCTGGTGATTGCGCTCGATCTGCAGGGAATTTCTTGCTCGACGGGCGCCGCGTGCTCTTCCGGCGCGGTCGGCCCTTCGCACGTGCTAATGGCGATTGGCCTCTCCGCCGACGAAGCCCGCAGCAGCCTGCGCTTCAGCCTGGGCCGCACGACCACAGCCGAAGAAATTGACCAGGTGATTGCGATGATCCCGCAAGCAGTCGAACGCCTCCGTGCGCTCTCGCCGCTGGGCGTAAACACAGCGATCTCGGCGTGACGTCGCAAACCGAAGGGAATAAATCGTTGTCGTCGCTAACACAACTCGAGCTCGCAAGCAGCAAGCCGGCCGTCGTCACCGCGAACACCGTCGCAGTAGCCATGAGCGGAGGCGTAGACAGCTCCACGGTCGCCGCGATCCTCCACGACCGCGCGCAAACCATCGTCGGCCTCACCATGCAGCTCTGGAACCAGCGCCGCCTGCCGCAACTGGAAAATAATGGCCCCGCGCAGCATCGCTGCTGCTCGCACGACGACGTCTACGACGCGCGCCGCGTAGCCGAACATCTCGGCATTCCATTTTACGTCGTGAATTTCGAGCGCGAATTCGAACTCAACGTCATCCGCCCCTTCGTCGCCGATTATCTCGAAGGCCGCACGCCCATCCCCTGCACCATGTGCAACAATCACGTGAAGTTCGATCAGCTCCTCGTCACCGCGCGCCAGATCGGCGCCGAACGCATCGCCACCGGCCACTACGCCCGCGTGCGTCACAACGCACAGACCGGCCGCTACGAACTCCTCCGCGCCGTTGACGAATCCAAGGACCAAACCTATTTTCTGTTCGGCCTTTCGCAAGAGCAGCTCGCGCGCACCGATTTCCCGCTCGGCGAACTTTCCAAGCACGAAGTCCGCGAAATCGCCCGCCGCCTGCAAGTCCCGGTAGCCGAAAAGCCCGAAAGCCAGGAAATTTGTTTTGTGCCCACAGGAAATTACGTGAAGTTTATCGAAGGCTATCTGCAGGAGCAGGGAAGCGAATTGCCAAGAGAACCTGGCGACATTGTCACCACTTCCGGCGAAGTTCTAGGCCGCCACACAGGTCTGCATCAATTCACGGTCGGTCAGCGCAAGGGCCTCGGCCTCTCCGGCGGCCAGCCCCCAATGTACGTAGTCGCGCTCGACCGCGCCCAAAATCGCCTCGTAGTCGGCGAAGATCAAGAACTCCGCCGTACCATCTGCGAAATCCGCGACGTGAACTGGATCCCGTGCCTCGTCCCCGACGCAGCAGTCCAAGCAATGGTCCGGATCCGCAATCGCCACGAACCCGCCTCAGCCGAAATCACTCCGCTCGACGCCGCCACGGCCCGCATAAATTTCCGCGAGCCGCAGCGCGCCATCACTCCGGGTCAAGCCGCCGTATTCTACGACGGCGAGAAAGTCCTGGGCGGCGGCTGGATCCGCTGATCTAAATCGCGCGATTTCACAAATAAACTAGCCAGCACAGATCACGCTAACAAATGGCGCTACAGATTCGGTCCGAAGTATTCGTAATGCCCGGTAATCTTCCAGCTGAACAGCACGTCCTCCATCTTCGGTCCTTGCCCGATGTTATGGACCACCATGTACTGCCCGCTCTCCGCCGATTTGTGATCCACCACGATACCGATGTGTGGCACGCCTCCTCCGAGATCCCAAGTGACGAGATCGCCCGGCGAATAATCTCCGCTGTGAGAAGTTATGGGCATCGATTTTCCCTTGCGGCTGAAAAACACCATCAGATTCGGGACTCGCCTGTGGTCAATATTGGGATCGGGACTGTTCTGCACCCATTGCCACTTCCGCGGATAGAGCCCAAAATTCCGCACCATGTCCTCGTGCACTTCCTTCTGCAGATCGATCCTCAGCGCTCGATACGACCGGATAATTTCATCGGTGCAAACGCCAGTGTCCGCCGGCACATCTCCACCGGGATACGCCAGGCGCACGTAAGCAGGATCGTAACGAACGGTGTGATTCGTTCTCTCGATGGCAGCCGCTGACAATTTATGAAAAAATTCTAAATGAGCAGGACATTCGGCAGTCCTGGTCTGCGCCAGCACAATCGAAAATTGCAGCGCGACGAACAAGAACAGAATCACCAGGCATCCGCGCGCGCCAAGCCATCGCCACATTCGCTAATTCTACAATTCTTTCGAATGGAATTGACTGCCTATCGAGGAACCACTTGCGCAACTGAGGAACACGATCTCAAATAAAAAGTTCTTCGTCCTGCGACACCGAATCCACATCCCCATCCGGCTCCCGCTTATTATTGTGCTGTCGGCGCAGCATATCGAGCCCCACCTTGATCCCCTTCATGACTGCGGAAGCCTGCCGGATCGGCCCCCACAAAGTATTCCGGAATTTCGTGCCGGCTTCGTCCACCACTTCCAGCGCCCCAGTCAAAATCTGGTCCGCGCGAATCACCTGAATCCGCAGCCGCTCCAGCGCCTCGGTAAAAACGCGATCCACCTTCTGCGCCTGCCCGCGCGCCAGCCGCGTGATTTCCGCGGTATCGCCCATCACACTGGAAATGCGTCCTTCAGAATCCTCCAATATCCGGTTCACGCGCAACAGGATCGGGTCCACGCGTCCCTGCAAGTCATTCGCAATCCGCGTAAATTCTTGCATGGACATCTTCAGCTGCACAAACATCGCGACCAGAATAGCCATCTGCACAACGATAGCGACGGCCGCGATGATGATGAACGCCTGGACCCAGCCGGACATGAAGCTCCTTGCGTTGCCTTAGGAAGCCTTCGATTCCTTGCGGTACGTGTCCTTCCCCGCGTCCACCGCAGAGGAAAGCGCATCCTTCTGGCGCGACATGATCTCTTTGCTGCGTTCGATCAAGTCTTCCGCGCGTTCGCGCAATTCCCGCGCCTTTTTCTGTGCGAATTCGCGACCCTCGTCGGCCTTGCCCGTCAAATACTCACGCGTCTCGTCGCCGGACTTCGGCGCGAATAAAATGCCAACCAGCGCTCCAATTCCTAACCCCACCAAAAATACGCTAACTTTTGAACCTACACTGTTGTCGCTCATGGTCCACCTCAGAACCCGACAGTAGCACAGCCGTCCCAACCGAGGCAAGAAAAGCTGCGCAATAGCACAAAAACGAAGGCGCAGAGAGGCACGGGCGCTCGGATGTTACGCCACTATCGGCCCGTGGACCGCCTCCAACACGCCGCCGCATTCTTCCAGTTACGCTCCAGGCGCTTTTCTGCTGCGCTCTTGAATGTTATAGTCTCCGAACGTAGCGGCACTTGGGAGTGCGTTGTGACTGAGTTGCTCGGCAAATCCGGCCTTCGATTTGACCCCAGCAATATGCGCCAGCCCTTGCGCATGCTGTTTTTTTTAGTTCTGCTGCTTTCGTTTGCAGCGGCCGCCAACATCGCAAAGGCCGCGGGAATTCAAAATGGAGCAACGCTTTCTTCCGGCCCGGATTTGGCCATCGCAATTGCCGATTTTGATGGCGACCGCCGCCTCGACTTGGCCAGCGTTCGGACGGGCGGCAACGCCTCCGGCTCCAGCACCTACTGGATTCAATTTCAGTTCTCCGCGTCCGGCCGGGAATCCGTGCAGCTTGTCGCGCCGGCGGGTGGTCTCGGCATCGAAGCACGCGACGTCAACGGAGATCACACCGTCGACCTGATCTTCACCACCGCATGGCTCCGGCAGCCCGTAGCGATCCTGCTGAACGACGGCCACGGCGGGTTCTCGCGCGTGGAACCAGCCGCATTCCCCGCGGCGTTCAATGAGTCCGGAACAAATTGGGCGGCCGGCGCGCGCCTGCGTGCAGACTTCGTCGCCCTGCCTCCGCAGGCGCGCATCGGCATAGACCACGCAAACAATGCTCCACTGCATCACGGTTCGCTGGCAGGAAAGATTGTCCTGTCAACTCCCGAGTTTCCGGCCGCCCCTGTCCTGTTCTTCTCCGGGGGACGCGCACCGCCGTCTGCATTCACCCAATTCTAATCACTCGATTTGCCGCGCGGCAAACGCGGCCTTGGTCCTTTGATCCTTCTTGGATCGCGGCACACTCGGCGCACCCAGACGTAATGGGGCGCTCTACGTCAAGCACTAACCGGAAAAATCCGATTGCTCCTCACACGAACTGCTAGGGCTCATTTTTTTGGCTTCCACGCACTCTTTGAATTTGCAGGAAATTTTCATTTTAGATCGGAGGACATCATGGCTTACGGAACTGGCGAAGCTCCTAAGATGGGCGATTACGTCAAAAATAAATCGGAACAGCCTGGCACGGTCACTGCAGTCATTGCCGCGCAAGCGGGCCGTGAGCTGGTGAGCATCCGCTGGGACAACGGCGGCGTCGAGGTGCCCTTGAAGGCCGCCGAGGAGTTCGCGCTGATCTCCCGGAACGGTTCGTGAATGATCAATCTGCCGCTCCCAAATCGCCGACGAATCGTTTATGTGCCTGGCGGCGGCGTGCCCGTCCACACATGCTGCACGATTTGCCACGCGCCGTTTGCTTGGCGCTTATAGATGATTACGTAGCTGCCCTTGGATTCAATTTTGGCGCCGGTGGCGATGTTAGTGAGCGTCTCCTGAAAGTCGCCGCTGTCGTACGCCAGATCGCCGGACGCCTCCAGATTCTGGCTGTGCAGCGTGAGGTCGCTGTTGAAGCTGGCCATGATGGTTTGGAAGAGCGTGCGCAGCGCCGCTGAGCCGACGACGCGTTCACCGTCCGGTTGCAGGAACGCGGCGTCCGGGGCATAAAACTTCAAAATTGGCTCGAGCTGTTTCGTGCGCAAGTCCTGCACCCAAGCCTCGCGCATCTTCGCGAGGGCTTCCAGAGTTGAAGCTTGCGGCTTCGCGGCGGCTTTGGCGGTGCGGAAAAAAGTCGGCGCTACGGTCACAGCTATGGCCAGGAGCGCAACAACTGCGCGACGCGAGCAGGCAACTCTTCGCGATTTCGCTCGGCGTAGGGAAAGAGTGTTCATCGGGCTCCTCTTCGTTGCAATCCCAGTTTTGACTTCGATCTTGCCCGCCGATACTACACCTCTAACGCCACTCGCCGACATCACGAAACAATGTTTCACACGCCAAGCCAAATGCGGCTCCGTCGCGCGCTCTGCCCGCGGTTTAAATCAATCCGCTGCCGAAAATCATTTCAGATTGTCAGGGCCTCCGGCGTGGGAGTAGACTTTCTGACCGGGGGGAGAATCAATGCTTATCAAATAGCTCATTAAAGGAGTAGCCATATGAACCGAGTCAAGTCTCACCGCTCCAGCTGTGCCCCGTTTGACGCACGACTCGCATTGATTGCAATCCTATTGGCGGCCGCTTTTGCAGCACCGCTATCCACAGCCGCCGTCACACCGACAACCCAACCTGGACCCGGCAGCACCGTCACGGCAGTCACTGTTCCACCGGCGTCGTCCGGCCAACCTAATTTCGGAGCGAACGTTTACATCTTCGCTCCCAGCACGCCGCAAGGCACAATTCAAGCGACCGTTGACGCAGTGGCCAGCACACAAGTCTCCAACCAATTCGGCACGCAGCGTTATGCATTCCTATTCGAGCCCGGCACATATGGATCCAGCGCCAACCCACTCATCTTTCAGGTCGGCTATTACACCACCGTCGCGGGCCTCGGCCTTTCTCCGAGCGATGTCACCATCAACGGCGCAGTCAATGTTTCCAATCAATGCGACAGCAGCGGCAGCTGCACCGCGCTGGTGAATTTCTGGCGCTCGTTGTCGAACCTTACCATCAATGTAGTGACCGCGGCAGCTTGCACTTCCAGCGCCGAGTTCTGGGCGGTGTCGCAAGCCTCGCCCATGCGGCGCGTCCAGATCAATGGCAACCTCTTCCTGTTCGACTATTGCAGCAATCCTGCTTTCGCCAGCGGTGGGTTCATCGCGGATTCACAGTTCACCGGCGGCGCTATCATAAACGGCGGGCAGCAGCAGTGGATCACCAGGAACAGCAACGTTGATACCTGGACCAACGGCGTCTGGAACCAGGTATTCTCCGGCGTCGTGGGAGCGCCCGCTCAGTGTTTCCCGGAGGTGGCGCCATGCAGTGGACCGTATACGACACTCGCTACCAGCCCGGTCACACGCGAGGAGCCGTATCTCTACCTTGATTCCAATGGAAACTACAACGTCTTCGTACCGGCGGTGCAGCGCAACACGTCCGGCGCGTCATGGGCCGCCGCAGCGACCCCCGGCTCATCCATCCCGATCAATCGCTTCTACGTTGCGCAACCCACCGACAGCGTCGAAAAAATCAATTTGGAATTGCTGCTCGGGAAAAATCTCATCCTAACGCCGGGCATCTACGATCTGGATCGTGCCATCATCGTTCCGTATCCCGACACCGTCGTGCTTGGCTTGGGCATGCCCACGCTGATCCCGCAAAACGGAAATGCATCCATGAGCGTCCTCAGCTCCAGGGGCGTGATGGTTTCGGGGATTATTTTCGACGCGGGCCCGAAGAATTCTCCAGTCCTGTTCGAGGTCGGGAGTTTCCTTTCTCTCCTTGGCGGTGACGGCGCATCCTTTGACCCCTCCGCCATTCACGACGTTTTCTTCCGCATTGGTGGCGCGGCGGCCGGAAAAGCAACTTTCAGCCTCGTGGTCAACAGCAACAACGTGATTCTCGACGATATCTGGGGTTGGCGCGCTGACCATGGCAATGGCGTAGGTTGGACGGTCAACACCGCCGACACCGGGCTCGTCGTCAACGGTGACAATGTGACCGCGTATGGGCTCTTCATCGAGCATTATCAAAAGTTCGAAATAATCTGGAACGGCAACGGCGGAACGGACATCTTCCTGCAGAACGAAATGCCCTACGATCCGCCCAGTCAGGCGGCATGGATGGAAGCTCCCGGCGTGAATGGTTACGCGGCCTTCAAAGTCGCGAATCACGTGACCCGCTTTAACGGCTACGGCCTGGGCAGCTACAGCTTCTTCAACCAGGGCATCAACATCTTCGCTGCGAATGCGTTTGAAGTTCCCAGCACGCTCCCGGCGGGAAGTATGAACGATATGCTGACGATCTTTCTGAACACGTCGGGATCGGGTGGAATCTCAAACGTGCTCGACAACACTGGCGGGTCGTCCACCATCGCTAATCCGGACACTCCGGTCACGGTGGTGAGCTACCCTTGATGATTTAACGAATCATTCGAATCGTTCGCCCGTTTAAACGTGGCGCCTTTGACGTGGCATCCGGTTTGATCCTGCTGTTGCTTTTGTAGCGGCCGCCCGTTTGCCCCAAGGGCTGGCGGGCGGTTTAAATTATCGTCTGATCGTCTGACGACAGGCCATCAAGCCCCGCCGCTGCGGGTGGGGCTTGATGCGCCCGAGTTTCCACGCGCCCAAGTCTTCACGGGCTTGGAGCTTCCGACGACTGTGTGTCGCGCAGCGCTTCGAACACGCGCTGCGCCTGTGCCCGTGGCACTTCCGCCGCCAGCTGCTCCAGACTAAGTTGCCGCAATTGCGCCACACTTCCGAAGCGCTGCAGCAACTTTTGCGCCGTGCGGGGCCCGACCCCGCGTATCTCCGTCAACGCCGTCCGCAACCGTCGGCTCGATCGCCGCTGCCGGTGAAACGTCACCGCAAACCGATGCGTCTCATCGCGAATCTGCTGGATCAAGTGCAGCACCGGGGAATGTCTTTCGAGCTCCACCGGCTCGTCCTCGCGTCCCAATACATACAGAATTTCTTCTTTCTTCGCGATGCTCGCCATCGGCTGGTTGATGATCGCCAGCTTGTCCAAGGCCTTCGCAGCCGCGTGCAATTGCCCAATCCCGCCATCAATCAAAATCAAACTCGGCATCGGCTTCTTTTCCAGCTGCAAACGCCGATAACGCCGCTCCACCGCTTCCTGCATGCTGGCAAAATCGTCGCGCAAAATTCCCGCCGCCTTCTCCGCGCCTTCCGGCATAGCCTCGCCACGAATAATAAATTTCCGGTAATCCGACTTTTTCATGCGGCCTGATTCCCACACCACCATCGAAGCCACCGTGTCCGATCCCTGGATGTGCGAAATGTCGAAGCACTCGATCCGCTTCGGCGGCTCCGGCAAACCCAGCGCCGATTGCAACGCGTCCACAATCGCCGCGGAGCTAGGCTTCAAAACGCGGAAGCGCTGAATAAACGAATGTTGCGCGTTCTTCTCCACCAACTCCAAAAACGCGTGTTTCTGCCCGCGCTGCGGATTCAATATCTCCACGCGATGCCCCGCTTGCTCGGTCAGCACTTCCTCGATCAGCCCGCAATCCTCAAATTCCATCGGCGTGTGAATGTAACGCGGCAAATAGGCAGCATCCAGGTACAGCTGCTTGATCAACGACGGCAAAAATTCCTCCGGCTTGAATTCCTCCATGTCCTCCCAATAAAAATCCCGCCGGTCCACGACTTTCCCGCCGCGCAAATGAAATAAATTCACAGCAACTTGCGGCGGCTCGGCGTACCACGCCAGTACGTCGGTATCGTCACCCGAAGCCGCCGCGATTTTCTGCCGCTCCTCCATCTCGTTCAACGTGCGCAGCAAATCGCGGTAACCCGCGGCCTCCTCGTAACGCTCGCCCTCCGAAGCATTTTGCATGCGATCCTTCAGACTCTGCGCCAAGTCGCTGCGTCGCCCCTCCAGAAATAGCCGCACGTCGCGCGCCGCCTCGTTGTAACGTTCATCCCTCACCAATCCTGCGACGCACGGACCCAAACAGCGGTGAATGTAATACTGCAAACAGGGCCGCGGATGCGCGCGCGTCAAATCCACCGTGCACGACGGCACCAGAAAATGTTTGTGAATCAGATTCACCATCGAATACGCTAGCCGCGCCGGAAAGTACGGCCCGAAATATATCGAGCCATCCTTATTCAGCCGCCGCGTCACGTAAACCCGCGGATATTTTTCAAACGCAGTGTAACGAATATATGGATAGGTTTTGTCGTCGCGCAGCAGCACATTAAACTTCGGTTTGTGCTGCTTGATCAGGTTATTTTCCAGCGCCAGCGCTTCTTTCTGATTATCCACCACGATGTAATCAAAATCGGCAATCTCGCGTACCAGCGACCCGGTCTTCGCATCCTGCCAGTGCGATTCCAGAAAGTAAGACCGCACCCGGCTGCGCAGCGAATTCGCCTTGCCCACGTACAAAATCTTCCCGCCCGCGTCCTGAAACAGGTACACCCCTGGCTGCGTAGGCAATTGCGCGACTTTTTCGCGGAGTTCCATGGCGGCGAGTTACAATACCTGAGACTTACGATATCTGGCGACGGCCCGTAGTACGTTTCGCGCCGTATGTGCCGTGGCGCATACAACGTTCATGATAGCAAACGCTATCTAATTGCTGCAGGAGCCTGATGCCTCGCAACGTCTCACAATTTGTTTTACTCGCGCTGCTCGGCGCGGTGCTGCCCACAGCGGTTTTGTTCTCAGCTCCGCCGTGCTACAGCCAGCAAGACCAGCAGCCCGCGCAACCTGCCTCTTCATCGCAACAACAGCAACCGCCGGCCGCGACACCTCCGCGCCCGAATCCAAGCTCAAGCTCAAACCCAAACTCGAGCTCGGACTCCTCGCAAGAGTCGTCGTCCAAAAAGGAACTGCCGCCAGACGATGCCGCGCCCGCGAAGGCACCGGCCGCCACTCCCACCGACGCCCCAAAAAAATCCAAGGCCGGCGTGCTGCCTCCCGAAGATGATCCCGCCTGGGATCCCTTCCATGCGCAACAGGACGTTGACGTCGGAATGTTTTATCTGCACAAAGGCGACGTGGACGCCGCCATCAGCCGCTTCGAACATGCCGTCAGCCTGCGAGCCAATTTCGCCAAGCCGCGCCTGCTATTGGCCGAATGCTACGAGAAGAAAGGTGATCTGTCCGAGGCCGTACGCTACTACAAAGAATATCTGCTGGTGCTCCCAAACGCGCCAGACGCCAAGAAGGTCCGCGAGAAAATCGACAAACTCTCCAAGAAGTAACAGCTTGCGCGGAATAACCAGAGGTTTTGTAGCGGCGGCCCCGCAAAGCGGGACCGCCAGCCTCTTCCGGTGACAACAGCCCGCTCAGCGAGTAGGAAACCGATCCAAAAACCTCATAGCCCGCTGATAATCCACAAATTTCTTTTCTTCCCGCCGAAACTCCGCCCCATGCGACTCCCGGCGGCACCGCGCAAATTTCATCGGATGCTTCACGTGCAGCATTTCGTGATACATCACATAAGCCACCACAAATTCCGGCACGCCCTCGCGATCCAATTGCCGGTTAATCACAATCTGCTGCAGCGCCGGATCAAAACATCCCAGCAAACTGCTCCAAACCCGCCGGCTCCAACCCAGCCGCGGCTTCGTCAACTCCCCCGCAAAATAACGCGCGTTCAGCCGCTCAAACAGCTGATCAAGATCATGATGCGTTCCAGCCGGCCGATGCTCCACGCGCCGCGCCCGCCGCTGCCGCAAAGCCAGCAATCGCCGCCGCGTTGCTCCCGCATAAGAAAATTCGCGATAAGTCTGCAGCAATTCCTTCGGCGGCTCCCGGCGATACAAGCGCCCCAGCAAAATCGCGGCAGTCGCTTCCACCACCGGGTGTGGCGCATCATCCAACGCATCCGACAAACGCACGTAAGCAGTATCTTCACGCAATCGTATTGTGTGCGTCAGGTCCGTGTAAGGATGAAACTCCACCACAAAATGTGGCGGCCGCCCTTCGCATCCCAGCCGCGTATAGATCCGCTGGAAAATTCGTTCGCCGCCCGGCACCGCATTCCTCACGCGCCGCTTCTTCAAGATGGTTTTCTCCGCACGGGCGCGGTGTTCAATTCCTTCAGCGCTTTATCCACGTCGCTCAAAGCGTCCTGCGTCCCCTCAATCGCGTCCTGCAAAGTATCCTTATAGGTGTCGTACTCCGGCCCGCCCTGATTGATCTTCTGCAGCGCTTCCAGAAATTCCTTGCTCTTCGACTGCATATTTTTCAGCGCCGCGCGTATATCCACCTGCTTTTCCCGCGCCACTTCGATCTGATCCGCCGCGTCATCGATGCATCCCGCATAAGCATTCAACAAGCCGTTCAAAATTTCAGCTCGGCGGCCTTCCGGCACCGTGCGCGTCAGCTCGTACTGAAATTTCTTCAGCCGGTCATCCGCAAAAATCACAAAAAGCTTCATCCGCTCCGGAGGAGTCACCGCGTCGCGTATGCGATCCCCCTCCGCATCCGTTAAATAATCTTTCTTCTCCTGCTGCGCGCGAACGCAACGCGGCGAAATCGCTGTCGCCACCATCAGCAACATCATCCAGCTCGCCAGCCTTCGCACTCGCCGCCTCATCGCGCGCTCCCCACTAACTCTTCGGTTGCTCCGGCTCCGTCTTCGGCGCCGCTTCTGGCCGCTTCGGAAAAAGTTGCTGAATCATCAGCCGGTCCAACTCGTCCAGATCCTTGCGAACTTCCGCGAGCGGCCCCTGCTCGTCCTTCGCCAGGCTCACCATTATGTCGTCCAGCCGCCGCACGGACTCGCGCACCGAAATTTCCAGTTGCTTGTACCCCTCGGGATGCGCCTCCGCGTCGCGGCTCTTCGCATCGAGCAATTTCTTGCTGGCCTGCGCTTCATCGCGCACGCGCCCCGCAATGTCCGCGGCAGCGGCTACATCGCCTGTGTCAATCTTCTCGTGCATCTCGCGAAATTCGGAATCTGCCAGCAGCGCCACCATTCGTGCCTTGTGCACGGGATCCGTTTCCTTTTCGAATCGCGAACGCAACTGCGCCGTCCGGTCCTGGGCCGGCAGCGACCCCGCAACCAGCGCGACCAAAAGAAAGCCTGCCCAAAAACCACCACGTGCCGGCAATGTACTACCTCTTCCTGTTCGCGAGCTCCCGAGTCAGTGTTCGAACGCGTGCGCTTGCCTCGAAGTACATGTCGCTGTTCTCGTCCTTGTTCAGTTCCAGGAATTTCTTGTACGCATCGAGCGCCTGGGGCGCCTGTCCCAGTTTATCGTAACAGGTGGCGCGCACGAACCAGCTTCCCAGCGGCGGTGTTTCTCTTTGCGCCAACACATCCAGTCCGTGCAATGTCGCCGGATAATTCTTGTTCAGATATTCCGCTGTCACCAAATCCTTCAGCACATCGATGGACTGCGGATTCACCTTAATCGCGGCCACCAGCGCATTCACCGCATTGGGATAATCTTTTTTCTCCAGATACGCATGGCCCAGCTGCGCCGGCAGGTCCGGATCCTGCGGCGCCAGCTCGATCGCTTTCAGCAGCACCGGCACCGCATTGTCATACTGCTTCTTGCGAAAATAAATCAGCGCGCGCAATTTCAAAGCGCGCAGTGATTCGGGCCCTGTCGTCGCAGCCTTATCGAGTTCGGCCAGCGCGTCATCATCTTTCCCCGCATCCACCAGCAGGGAAGCGTGCTCCAGTTGCATCGCTGCAGCGCCAGGGTGCGCCGCAAGATAAATTCCCATCTCCGTCGCCGCCTCATCATTCTTTTTCTGCGCCAGCAGCGCTTGCAGCAATCCCTTGCGCGCCTGATCCGCCGCAGCACCGGCGGGCAGCAGCGCGAGCGCCTCGCGAAACGCGGTTTCGGCCTCTCCAGCGCGTCCCGTTCTCAGCAGCGCGAATCCCAGCGAATCACGAATCTCCACACTCTTCGTGTCCAGTTTTTCCGCAGCTTGATATTGCTCGATAGCCAGCGCGTCTTTCTTCGTCGCTTCCAGCGCGACGCCCAGCAACCACTTCGTCCGCGCATCTTCCGGCATCAACTCCGCCGCGTGCTGCAAAGGCTTGATCGCCGCCGCAGGATCGGTGGGAATCAGCGCCACACCCAGATTCTGATACGCCGGCGCCATCTTAGGATCCAGCGCAATCGCCTTTTCGTATTCGCTCTTCGCTTCGGCGGGTTTCTGCAGCGCCGTGTACGCGTAGCCCAAATCGTAATGCACCACGGCATCGTCCGGCTTCTTCGTGAGATAAGCCTGATAGTCCTGCGCCGCGCCGGCGTAATCCTGCTTATTCACGGCATCCTGGGCATCACTCAGCAGTCGATTGAGTTCAATAGCGGCAGGGTCCTGAGGAATTTTCGTGCGAGAAGTTCCAACGGTTTGCGCAAATGCCGAGCCCACGAATGGCAGCAGCGCCGCCCCCAAAAACACGCTCCACGCGCCAAACCCGAGCGGTTTCATCAATCGAGTACTCCGCTGTTTCATTCCGTCGGCAAATCGCGCGGCGGCGTCAGCGCGGGCGACGCGCCGTTGTGTCCGCCGTTCAGCACGCGCGCCAAATATTTCCCCGTGTGCGACTGCTGGTTGCGCGCCACCTGCTCAGGCGTTCCTGCAGCCACGACGCGCCCGCCCGCCTCGCCGCCTTCCGGTCCCAGATCGATCACCCAGTCTGCCGATTTAATCACGTCCAGATTGTGCTCGATGATCAGCACCGAAGCGCCACCCTCAATCAATTTGCGAAACGCTGTCAGCAACTTCTGTATATCGTCGAAATGCAACCCGGTCGTCGGCTCATCGAAAATATACAGGATGCCGGTATTCTCCTGCCGCGTA
>Ga0209275_10000041_pt1 | contig 35989 bp, 28 predicted proteins | sample HubBroMetageREF2_FD_188344 | JGI IMG/M metagenome (GOLD analysis project Ga0209275, IMG submission 188344) | Reference soil microbial communities from the Hubbard Brook experimental Forest, New Hampshire, USA - Hubbard Brook CCASE Soil... | ecosystem: Environmental > Terrestrial > Soil >... | reverse complement strand
CGCGCTGGCGATATTCTGATTCCAAAGATTGTCCGCCGGGAAGGGAAGGAAGCCGTTCAAGCTGCCGCCCTGGCCAAGACTCATCACGCTGCAAGCGCTCGGCGGCGGTGGCGGAGGATTGCCCCCAGATTGGGAAGTCACCGTCACGTTCCTAGCACCGGACGCGCTGCTGCCTGGGTTCGGATTCGACACGCTGACCGCGAATATTCCAGCCGTAGGCGCTGAACCCGTCGCGGTGAGCTTTGTCGTCGAAACATAGCTTGTAGTGACAGCCGCGCCGCCAAACAGCACCTGCGCGCCGTTCACGAATTGACTGCCTGTCACAGTAAGCGTGTATGCGCCAGAGGTAAAAGTTGCAGGGCTCACGTTGCTCAGCACCGGCGTCGCGTTCCACAGCGTCACAGCGCTCGTGCCGCTCGCGCCTGAATCTGCAACGGATGCGGCGCTGATCGTTATCGTGTTGGGATTCGTCGGCACCGCCGGAGCGGTATAGACACCCGTGTTGGTAATCGTCCCGACGGTCGCGTTTCCTCCCACGACTCCGTTTACCGACCAAGTGACACCCTGATTTGTGGTCCCAGTAACGCTCGCAGCGAAGGGCTCTCCAGCTCCCGCGCGGACATTTGCCGCAGTCGGCGTGACGCTCACGGTAATCTGCGAAGGCGGCGTCGAGCCGGGCGACGACTTCGTCGTTCCAGTGCAGCTCACATTAACGAAGATGAGTGCTAGCACGAGCCCCAAGGAAGCGCGTCGCATTTGTTCTCTCCACGTATTTCGAGCTGGTCGCAAGGTGCGCGTGCACTGCTGCCCACGCGGGATGATCGCGTGCATACATAATGAGCGTCCGCGCGGCCAGCGAACAACTGGACGTAAGTACAATTAAAGGGCAGTGGCGAAAGGTTTACGAAATAAAACGTGGAGCGCCGGCAGACTATCCTGTGTCGTGAGACCTGCGGCGCGGGTCTTAATCCACCGAAAACCGGTTTCCTCACAACCGTGGGCCTAGCGGCTGATCGCGCATCACCAACCACGCATTTCTAATCGCTAATCTCGATATTAGAAATGGCCGTAACTCCCTCGCCCTCAATGCAAAGTCACTTTCAAATCGCTACTAAATATCAACTTTAGGCGCAGCTTTCGCTCATCACAAATCGCAAAACAAGGGTCGTGGATTACAAGATGCGAAACACAAATCAGGAGTCACCCGTCACGATTCAGCCCGTGCGAAATGCACTAGTAATCTCCGGAATTCTACTCGCGGTGCTCTTGGCAACCATGGCCTTCCACGCCTAGCTCACAGAGCACGACGATCGCCTCCGTCTGTAAGCGACGATCTCGACGCCAAAACAAGCGCTCGATGCCGCCGATCTGCGCGAACACGATCGCGCATCTACGTTGCAAGATACGCTCGCGCAAATCGAAGCCCTGAAGCGTCAGACGCAAACTCCCGCGCAGATCCTCAGCGGTTTGCCGACATTTCTAGCCCCACAATGGCGACCACTTCGAAGCATCGCCGAACGCCAGATATTCCCAAGCGGTTCCGATCACTCGAAGTAAATCGATTCCGAAGCCCTGGCGGTCGCAGCATTCCCGGCGCACCCTCAACCCGCACTTCACGAATCCCACAACAACTTACTGACTTCCGGGAATGGGTATTATGTTAGATGTGGGCGCTCGGAATGGGGGTGATTGTTGAGTGTTTTTTGTTGGCGGACTGGGATCTGTTGTTGGATCTGGGCGGTTTGGAGCCGCGGTTCTCGGCGTGTGAATGTGATTCAACGGGATCGGTGCGCGCTAGCGGAAGTTATTGGCGCAGTCATTTGTTTTGCGGTGGTGGCGGAATTTGGGCTTGTCACTTAGGTTGGAGGGCGCACGTGGGGTGGAGCTTTGTCTCATTACTTGATCTGGGGACTGGCACGCGGCGCGGAGTTCGGCTTTGTCACTCAGCTTGGGCAGCAGCACGTGACGCGGAGGTGGGATGGCTGTCGGCTGCGGGTCTCGGGCGGTTCCCCGCCTGGACCCCCGTGCTGCCGGATCACGGCTGTTGCCCTGTGGCGGGGGGTGGGGCGGAGAGTTCGTATTTTATGTATTGCTCCAAGGTGGCTTTGTCGCCGCCCGTTATGGGATGGCCGTTTACGAAGATGGTGGGAGTCTGGACGACGCTGACGGAATCTCCTTCCTGGTGGCTGGCGTCCACAGCGGCTTTGGCTTCGGGAGAGGACATGCAAGCTTTGAAGGCGTCGGGGTCGAGGCCGGCTTGGGTGGCGTAGGAGGTCAATTTCTCCCAGATATTTTCAGTTGAGAGCAGGTCCTGCTCGGCGAAAATCTGTTCCTGGACGGGCGCGTAGGCTTTCGGAGATTGCGTAAAGGCGCAGCGGGCTCCGATGGCGGCGCTTTCGGCCCAGGGGTGAATCGTGGTGAGTGGGAAGTCCTTGTAGACGAAGCGGACCTGGGGATATTGCGGGATTAGCATGGCGAGGATGCCTTCGAAAAGGCGGCAGTGCGGGCACTGGAAATCGCTGAAGATTACGACGGTGACGTGGGCGTTGGCGGGTCCGACGGACGGGTTCCCTTCTGTGTGGAGCTTGGAGAGATTGTCGGCAAAGGGGTTGGCGGCCATGTCAAACATATCGCCCCGGAAGAAGGTTTTGCCGTCTTTGCTGACGAAGACTGTGCCTTTATCGGTTTGTCCGTTGGTGGTGACTTCGATTGGGACTGTGTAGAAAGTTGAGGAGGGCGACGGGGCTAGCGGGCCGGTTTTGACTTTGAACTCGGGGCCCCAGGCGAAGAGTACGCGGACGAAGGTCTCGGTAGTTTTCAGAATTTGTGCTTCTTCAGCGGGCGGGATATTGACTGAGGTTGCGGTAGATGCGGATTGTGCGGATGTAACGTTTGGTGCGGTGAATACTATCAGGGCGATCAGTAGTATGGACCAGCGATTCATCTTTTCGGCTCCCCGTATTGTTGCGCAACGGCAGTGCGCAGAAGTGCTAGTGCAAAAGCGTTGAGATTGTAATTGTTTGGGACCGAGCGATGAAGTGAATTCCTTGGTGATGTGTACGAAAGGCGAAAGATTTGACACAGAGGAAACGGAGGAAAAGCGGAGGTAGGTTTGAGAGGGACCGGAGAGATCCTTCGGCCGGCTTGAAGCAACGGCACCGACCTCCCTGTGACGATGCCCCTCGCATCGTCACACTGAGAATTTTTGGGCTAGGGGGAAGCGGCGACCTACGCTGAAGGCTTTACTGGTGACTTTCAGGCCTGGGGGGGCTTGTTTGCGTTTGTATTCGTTTTGGTCGACCCGGAGGGCTACGGAGCGGACGAGGTCGAGGGGAAGGTTGTAGTGGTCGGCGATCTCTTCGGGACTGCGGACGTCTTCTACGTAGGCTTTAAGGATGCGGTCGAGGATGGCGTAGTCCGGCAGCGTATCTTGATCTTTTTGATTGGGGCGGAGTTCGGCGGATGGTGGCTTGAGGACGGTCTCCCGAGGTATCAGTTCCCGTTTGCGATTTACGAATTTGGCTAGGTCGTAGACGACTGTTTTGGGGACGTCGGAAATTACGGCGAGCCCGCCGGCCATGTCGCCGTAGAGCGTGCAGTAGCCTACCGCCATTTCGGATTTATTTCCGGTGCTTAGGACCAGCGAGCCGAATTTATTGGAGAGCGCCATTAGAAAATTGCCGCGGATGCGGGCTTGGATGTTCTCCTCGGTTACGTCTTCGGGGAGCCCTGCGAAGGTGCCGGCTAGAGTTTGGCGGTAGGTGGCGAAGGCTTCGGTGATCGGCAGGGTCAGGAATTCGATGCCGAGATTTTGGGCTAACTGGCGAGCGTCGCGGCAACTGCCTTCGGAGGAATAGGGGCCGGGCATGGCAACGCCTGTGACGTTTTGCGGGCCTAGGGCTTCGACGGCGATAGCGGCGACGAGCGCAGAGTCAACGCCGCCGCTGAGGCCGATGACGACTTTGCGGAAGCCGCATTTACGGACGTAATCGCGCGTGCCGATTACCAAGGCACCGAAAGCGGCTTCGTGTTCGTCTTCGATCAGGGGGCGGATATCGCCTTCGCCGGTGACGCTGTCGAAGAGGACGAGGTCTTCTTCGAAACTTTTTGCACGGGCAGCGACGCGGCCGTCGGGCATGAAGGCCACGCTGGACCCATCGAAAATGAGGCTGTCGTTGCCGCCGACTTGATTGACGTACACGACAGGGACGCGATGCTCGCGGGCGATGGTTTGCAACATGTCGTGACGGAGCGAGCGCTTGTCAATTGTGTAGGGCGAAGAGGAGAGATTCAGCAGCAGGCTACTTCCCTTCCCGACAATTTCTGCTACAGGATCGCGATCGTAGAGGCGATAGGGCCAGAAGCGTTCGTCGTTCCAGCAATCTTCGCAGATGGTGATGCCGAGTTGCTCGGCGTTGAAGGGAAAAATGAGCTGACTGCTTGCGGGTTGGAAGTAACGCGATTCGTCGAAGACATCGTAGGTGGGGAGAAGCATTTTGCGCTGCTCGAAGAGGATTTTGCCATTGGCGATTAGCGCGGCGGAATTTGCTACGGGCTTGCCGGTTTTGTCCATCGCGTCGCCTACGAAGCCGACTAGTGACGGGAGCGGGATAGCCTTTGCGAGGCGGACTAGTTCTTGTTGATTGCGTTCGACGAACGAGGGGCGTTCGACCAAGTCTTGAGGAGGGTAGCCGCAGACGCAGAGTTCGGAGAAGACGGCGATTTCGGCGCCGCGGGATTTAGCTTCGGCGGCGAGTTCGAGGATGCGTTTGGAATTGCCTTCGAAGTCGCCTACGGTGGGATTAAACTGGGCTAGAGCGATTTTCATGAGAGGTGGTTACGGTGCGCGATACACATCGCGTTGATGGTCCTCGAACGGTACTTCAGCGGCTAAATCCGCTTTGAGTTTGCGTTAGTTGACGTCGTGGCTAAAGCCACGAACCACAAAGCAATCGCCGGGGCAAAAAAAACTCCCGAAGGAGGAGTCCTTCGGGAGCTATGCCTAGCCGCACTTGAGTAAACCCAGGTCAGGCGGAGCGCCATTGCGGGCGTAGTGAGCGTGATTAAACGCTGAAAGAACTGCCGCAGCCGCAAGTGCTCTTGACGTTCGGGTTGTTGAATTTGAAGCCCGAACCTTCGACTGTCTCGATGTAATCAATCTGGACACCGTCGAGATACATTTCGCTCATCTGATCGACGAGAACTTTGAGGCCGTCGAATTCATAGACGTTGTCGCTGTTCTGATTAACCTGATTCTCGAAAGCCATGTGATAGCTGAAACCCGAGCAACCGCCGCCCACGACGGCAACGCGCAGGCCGGTGGGAGAGGGATTCTGCTGCGTCAGGATTTCCTTCACTTTAGTAATGGCTACTGGTGTTAACTGGACCATTCTCGATTCCTCCAAAAATGCACGGGTCCGACCCGGGCCACAATTACGACTACATTGTATCAGATTCCGCCGGGGGCGGAACGGTTGCGAGAGATTTCGAGTTGGTTAGTTGGGAACCCCTTTGGATGGAGGCGCGTACCCTTTCCATCGGCTAACTGGCCAAGTGGGGTCCCGGGGCTGTGCGGTGTAACGTTCGGATCGTGCGTTTGGAGCAGACGATGCGCTGTGCGGCTAAGGCTGCGCCAGAAATTTCTCCAGTGGCTCCCAGTAGTTTTTGTTCCAGCCGTCGAGGAGGCTTTGGGCGTCGCCGTCGGGGAAGCCGCGGTGGTCGAGCGTGAGCTTGGTGCCTGAGCCGCTTTCGCCGAGTTCGAATCTTACGATCGAGTAGGAGCCGGGGTTCCAGTACATGGGACGCCAGGCTTGGACGATTCGCTTGTTAGAGAGTAGCTCGATTTGGCGGCCGGTGATAATGCCGCCGAACGTGGAGAAAGCGCCGCCGGGTTCGGTGCTAATTTGCGCGGGTGGTGCACCTGGGGGCATGCGCGACTTCATGGCGTCGCTTAGTTCGATGACGCGCTGGAATTGTTTGGCGTCGGTGAGAGCTTCGTAGACGCGTTTGGGGGTGGCTGTGAAGGTGACCTCCTGGTGAATCGATTCGGCGGTGTGGGAAATGGCGCCGTCGGCGCTCGCGTGAGCTGCGGTTGAGGCGAGCACGAATCCGCCCAGGGTCATCGCGGCGCCAGCGAGAAGTTGCCTGCGTGCGGGGCCGTGGGGTAGAGCTGTTGCATTCGTTCGATTGCTCATCGTAGTCCTCCTGAGTTCTGCCGAGCTTCCGTGCTCGGAGACCGCGTATGACAACACCGGGCGAAAATATGTTCAACATAATATTTTGATGTGTAGGTGGACACACTTCGGAGCATACTTCGGTAGCTGATGCGTCAGGAGGTTTTATGCCTTACCCCGCCGGTCATCGCACGGCAGTAAAGAAACGGATCATTCATAGCGCGCGCAGGCTTTTCAATTTGCACGGATTTGAAAGTGTTTCGTTGAGCCAGATCATGGCCGGAGCGGGGCTGACGCACGGCGGATTCTACAGCTACTTCGGGAGCAAGAGCGATCTGTATGCGGCGGTGCTGGGGTGCTTCTTCACGGATCCGGAGTGGAAGAGCTGCTGGGAAGGCGTGCATGTGGATTTGTCGTCTACTGATGTAGGAACGCAGGTGGTGCGGGCGTATTTGTCGCGGCAGCATTTCGAGGATGTGGAGAACTCGTGCCCGATGGTCGCGCTGCCTACTGATGTCGCGCGTAGCGGCAAGTCCGCTAAGGTTGCGTTCGAGACTGTTTTCGAAGCGATGGTGAGCGTGTTGGAACGGAGCTTGATTCAAAGTGGCCGGCGACGGCGGGTGACGGCACAGAGCATCGCGGCTTTATGTATCGGAGGAATGGTGGTGGCTCGGACTCTGGACGATCGCGCGCTTGCGGATGAGTTACGAGATGCTTGCACGACGATGGCACTGAATCTGGGTGGTTGGGACAAGAAGCGGAAAGCGAAAAACGGTAAGTTCGAGAGGTCGCAACTGCAGCGCGAGGCGGCGGACTGGGTGCGCGCGACGTGATTCGGAGGGCTGAGGCGCAAAGAATCGAAACCTCGAGCAGACACTGTGCACGGGACTTGCTTATCAATCGAGAATTAGGTGCAGCGGCTGGCGTGTACAAGCTGGGAGGATTCCCCTAAAATGAAAAGCGACTATGAGACATACGATAACTTTGATACCTGGCGATGGGATTGGGCCGGAAGTTTCGCGCGCGGTGCAGGAGATTTTGGGAGCGGCGGGAGTGCAGATTGATTGGGAAGACATACCGGCGCGGGCGGAGATTGAGCGGCGGGGGCAGGACTTCATGCAGTCGGGCGTGCTGGAGTCTATTCGTAAGAATCGCGTGGCGCTGAAGGGGCCGCTGGCTACTGCGTCGGTGGGCGGGCCTCCGAGTATTAATGTGGGGTTGCGCAAGGCTTTGGATCTGTATGCGAATTTGCGACCGGTGAAGAATCTGGAGGGGGTGCAGGCGCGGTATTTGGGGGTGGACATGGTTTTGATCCGCGAGAATACCGAGGATCTTTACGCTGGGTTGGAGCATACCGTTGTTCCGGGCGTGGTGGAGAGTTTGAAAATTATTACGGAGAAGGCTTCGACGCGGGTGGCGAAGTTTGCTTTTGAGTTCGCGCGGAAATTTGGCAGGAAGAAGATTCACGCGATTCATAAAGCAAACATTATGAAATTGTCGGATGGATTGTTTCTTACTTCCGTGCGGAAGGTGGCGGAGGCCTACCCCGAGATCGAGTACAAGGAATTGATTGTGGATAATGCTTGCATGCAGATGGTGATTAATCCGCACCAGTTCGACATGCTGCTGCTGACGAATTTGTATGGCGACATTATGAGTGATTTGGCGGCGGGGTTGGTGGGCGGATTGGGAGTGGTGCCCAGCGGGAACATGGGTGAGACGGTGGCGATATTTGAGGCGGTGCATGGGACTGCGCCGGATATTGCTGGTAAGGGGATCGCGAATCCTACCGCGCTGTTGATGAGCGCGATTCTGATGTTGCGGCATTTGGGGGAGATGGGGGCGGCGGCTAGGATTGAGGATGCTTTGTATCTTGTTTATCGGGAGCGGAAGGTGCTTACGCGGGATCTGGGGGGGACGGCTTCGACATCAGAGTTTACAGCGGCTGTGATTGGGGCTTTTACGTGAGCCAGCAAAGCGTTGACTTCCCTGCCCTGTGCAGTGAGAATGTGGGCGAGTTTGGCGGTTCTATGGAGCGAGCGTGACTGAATATACCCCGGCAGTGGCGCGTTACGTGAATGGCGAGATTGAGAAGTGCGAGCCGATTTCCGAGGGGACTACTACGAAGCGGAAGCGCAAGCCGCATATTGTGGCGGTGATCAACGAGATGTGTACGGGGTGCTCCGGGTCGCCGGCTTGCGTGGAGTACTGTCCGGTGGCGGATTGCATGTTCTGGGTACCGGACGGGGATCATCCGCCGTTTGGGAGGATATTGGTTGATCCGCTTTTGTGCATTGGATGCAAATTGTGCACTAGCAAGGGGCCGGATGGGTCGTTTTTGGAAGGGTGCCCCTGGGATGCGATTGACATGGTGCCTTTGGCCGAGTTTGAGGGGAAATATGGGGTGATGCCGTTTTAGAATAGTTGAAAGTTGACAGTTAAGAGTAGAGGGCAAAAGAAACTTCTAGCGTAGCGAGCTTCTTAGCGAGTCTGCAGGGAAAAACTTCGGTTTGAATTTCCTCTTTGATTTGTTGAGTGCGCTGTTACTTTTCGTTTTGCTTTCCAATTTCAGGTCCGCAGGATCGCTGGATGCTAGCGGGGTTTGCGGCAGTCGGCGCAGAGACCGCCTACTTCTGTGCGGGTCACTGTGATTTCGATGCCGCAATCGCGGGAGATTTGGGATTTCAGCTGCTCGTAGAGCTCGCTTTCGAATTCGCGGACTTTGCCGCAACGAATGCAGGCTACGTGGATGTGGTCCCGCGGGCCGTGGCTTTCGTAGAAATGGCGGTCGCCGCGTAGATGCAGCAGGTCGAGTTCGTCTATTAGGCCCTGGCGCTTCAGGAGATCCAGCGTGCGATAGACGGTGACGCGGGTTACGCGTGGATCTATTTTTTGGGCGCGTTGGAGAATTTCGTCGGCGTCGAGATGGCGGCGCGCTGTGTCCATGACTTGCAGGAGGACGCGGCGCTGGCGGGTTAGGCGGATGCCGCGGGCGGCTAGCTCGCGTTCGAGATGGCCGGGGAGCTCGTGATTGATGCGTTCGCCGGTGGAGACGCGATGTGCTGGTGTGGCAGACATGTGTTTAAGGAGATTATACCAAAAGGAGTCAAGGGGCGAGAGGGGGGAAATTTAACACAGAGTACACAGAGGAAAAGCGTAGGGCGCAGAGAAAGAGACACAGATCCTTCACCCGCTGTCGCGGGTTCAGAATGACGATGCTGGTCGCGGCGTCAAAGGCGCCGGCGTCAGCGATGGCTTTGAACTGCTTTCAGGATGTCGCTGTACATTACGAAGGCGAAGATTCCTAGTAGAAACACCAGGCCTACTTGGACGAAGCGTTCTTTCACGGCGATGCTTAGGTCACGACGGAGGATGCCTTCGATGGCTAGCATCAGGATGTGGCCGCCGTCGAGGATTGGGATGGGGAGAAGATTCAGCAGGCCGAGATTCAGGCTGATGACCGCCATGAACTCGAGCAGGGTGGGCAGGCCGCGCTTGGCGGCTTCACCGGAGATGCGCGCGATGCCGACTGGGCCTGCTAGTTGACGGATGGAAACTCTTCCGCTGAAGAGACCGACCAGGACTTGGCCGATCTGGCGCATGCCGGAGACGGTGGAGGATGCGGCGTCCTTCCCTGCTTCAAAGAAAGATTGGCGCTCGTAGTCTTCATCGGTGTTGGGGAGTACGCCGACTTGCCAGACCGGTTGGCCTTCGAGGTCGGTGCCCTGCATGGGAGTAATGTCCAATTCGAGTTGCTGACCGTCGCGACGGACTTCGAATCGGATGAGATGCCCGCCGGACTGATGGACGCCCTCGACCAACTGCTGCCAGGTGATGACGGGCTTGCCGTTCATCGCGATGATGGTGTCGCCGGGTTTCAGGCCGGCGCGGTCTGCGGGCGTGCCGGCGTCAACTTCGGCGATGACTGCGGCGAGCGGAGGAAATCCGAAAAGATTATCGGGCGAGGCGAGATGCTCCGGTGTGGTGGCGGTGATGATCTGGTTTGCGCCACTGCGCAAGACGGCGAAGGTGATTGAACTTCCAGGCTTGGCTTTCTCGTATTCCGAATAAACTTTTTTCCAAGTGGGAGTGGGGACGCCGTTTACCGCGATGATGCGATCGCCAGGTTGCACGCCTGTTGGCGACATGGTCTGCGGCACGGCGACGACGTCGGCGGTTTGGTGTTCGAAGGTTGGCGAGGGAATGCCTAGACGCCAGAAAATTCCCCAGAGGATCACGAGAGCGAGGAGGAAATTCATCATGGGTCCGGCGATGGCAATGATTACGCGCTGCCAGCGGGGGCGCGAGAGGAATTCGTACCCAGCGCCGGTTCTTTCTTCGAGGGGATTGTCACCGGCCATGCGCACGTAGCCGCCGAACGGGAGGGCGCTGATGCGGTAATCGGTGTCGCCGCGTTTCATGCCGAAAAGGCGCGGGCCGAAGCCGAGGGAGAACACGTCCACGCGCACGCCGCAGAGCTTGGCGGCGGCGAAATGGCCCCACTCGTGGACGAAAATCATGATGCCCAGGACGATGGTTACAGTGATGAGATCGACTACGAAATTATGCATAAAGCCTCAGAGAGTATTTTAATTCTTTCCGCGCCGCGATACGAGTTGGATTTCAAGACGCGCGAGGCGGCGGGCTTCGGCGTCAGCTTCGAGCACATCGGCGATGCTGTCGAGCGATGTGCGCGGCATTTTTTCGAGTACTTTTTCAATCACTGCCGAGATTCCCAGGAAAGGCAAGCGTTTCTCCAAAAATGCCGCGACTGCTATTTCGTCCGCTGCGTTTAGCGCGCAGGGGAGGGGGCCGCCCCGGCGCGAGGCTTCTTTCGCAAGCGTGAGGCACGGGAATTTTTTCGCGGGCACAGCGGCAAATTCCAGTTTGCGCAATGTGGACCAGTCCAGGGCGCATGTATTAGACGGCACCCGCTCGGGATAGGTTAGCGCATATTGGATGGGCATGCGCATGTCCGTTGGACCGAGTTGTGCCAGGATTGAACCATCCACAAATTCGACCATGGAGTGGATTGTGGACTGCGGATGGATGACGACTTGGATTCTGTCGAGGTCTGTGCCGAAGAGCCACTTGGCTTCGATTACTTCGAAGCCTTTGTTCATGAGGGTGGCGGAATCTATGGTGATGCGCTGGCCCATTTTCCAGTTGGGATGGGCCAGGGCTTGTTTTGGCGTGATCTTTGCGAAATGCGATAGCGGGGTTTTGCGGAAGGGGCCGCCGGAGGCTGTTAGGATCAGGCGTTTTACTTCGCGCGATTCTCCGGCGCGGAGGCATTGGTGGATGGCGTTGTGTTCGGAGTCGACCGGCAATAGCGCGGCTTTGTGGCGGTGAACGGCGGCCATGACGATTTCGCCTGCGGCGACGAGGACTTCTTTATTGGCCAGGGCGATTAGTTTTCCTTGCTCGACGGCTTTGTAGGTGGCGGGGAGGCCAACTACGCCGACCGCGGCGGAGACTACGATTTCTGCTTGTTCGTGAGTGGCTACTCGTTCCATGCCTTCCGGGCCGAAAAGGATTTCTGGTTGACGAGCGTTTTTTTCGCGGCTGGATTTTAGGATCGCGCATAGTTCTTTGGCGGCGGCTTCGGTGGCTACAGAGATTAGTTGCGGATGGCATTGTGTAGCTTGTTCTGCGGCTAGTTTTACGTTTTGGCCTGCGGCTATGGCTACTATTTGGAATTTTCCGGGGTTGGTGGCAACTACGTCCAAGCATTGACGGCCTATGGAACCTGTGGAGCCTAGGATGGAGATTCGCTTCATTTGTTTGCGCGTCACATTTTATAGAGGTTCTGGGGAGAATGCGAATTTCGGTTGTGCGTTGTTGCTACGGAAGTCAAAAGATTTAATGCAGAGGGGCCGGAGGAAAGGCGGAAGAAAAGCGGAGAAAGCTATATGCGTTCATCGCAGAGACGTGGAGAGCGTGGAGAAAGGCAAGAGAGATCCTTCGCTGCGCTCAGATGACGACGCACGAATAAAAGACGGTGCAGCAACCAGCGCCCCTACCCTATCGAGTATCCGTCAAGAAGTTGCGTAACGATACAGCTTATTGAGGGCGGGCTAGCCATTGGTAGAGGATCCAGACTGCGGGCGTCGCTAAGATTAGGCTGTCGATGCGGTCTAGCACGCCGCCGTGACCTGGGAGTAGGCCGCCGGAATCTTTTACTGCTGCGCCGCGTTTGTAGGCGGATTCGATGAGGTCGCCGGCTTGGCCTGCGATGTTGGCTACGCCCGCGATCACAACCAGGGTGATTACGTCGGTCTGCATCCATCTTGCGAAGAGGACGGCTACGATCATTGAGGCGAGGACGTTGCCTAGGGCGCCTTCCCAGGTTTTTTTGGGGCTTAGCGCGGGGGCCATGGGGACACGGCCTAGGGATTTGCCAACGAAATAGGCGAGCATGTCTCCGGCCCAGACTAGGACGAGGGTGAAGAGGACCAGTTGGCGGCCGACGGGTTCGAGTTCGTCAAGACGGACGATGTAGCTGAAGGGGAGCACGATGAAAAGTAACGCGGCGGAACCGATGGCGATGGCGGGGAGGACGTCGTGCAACGGGCGCTTCGTGAGCAAGCCTAGGACTACGGAGCCGAACAGGAAAATTAGCAGGGCAGCGTCGATGGAGAGCGTGCCGCCGGCGGCGTCGCGGACCATCGAGAGGCCACCTGCGAGAGTGCGCGTTTCGATGCGGCCGAGCGAAAATTGCGCGTAGAAAATCAGGACTGTGCAGAAGTAGGTCCAAAGTTTGAAACCGCGCAGGCCGATGCGATCGCCGAGATTCAGGAATTCTACTAGCGCAAGGGTTGCTACTACGGCTGCGATGCCTGCGAGGATGATGGCGGGCGCCCACCAGACTAAGGCGACAACAATCGGAATCAGGACCGCGGCTGTGGCCAGGCGCAGGAGCATCGCGCGCTAGCTCCGGCCTGAAGCGCGGTTGGATTTGTTTGTTGCTGCTGACGCTTCCCTGCCCCGTTCGCGGGCGGTGCCCAGACCACCGTAGCGGCGTTCGCGTTTTTGGAAATCGGTGAGGGCTTCGAGGAGGCGCGCGCGAGAAAAATCGGGCCAGAGAGTTTCGGTGACGTACATTTCGGCGTAGGCGATTTGCCAGAGGAGGAAATTACTGACGCGCATTTCGCCGCTGGTGCGGATCAGGAGATCGGGATCGGGGAGGCCGGCGGTGTAGAGATGCTCGGAGATCGTTTGTTCGTCGGCGCGAAAGGCGGACATGCCATTTGAGCGGACTTGGTCGAGCACGGAGTTGAAGGCGTCAACTAATTCGGCACGCCCGCCGTAATTCAGGGCTACTACTAATTTCATGCCGGTGTTTTTCGCGGTTAGGCGCATGCCAGCTTCGATGTCTTTGCGGACTCCGTCGGGGAGTTGCTCGGAGCGGCCAATGATCAGGAGGCGGATATTGTTTTTGTGGATGGAGGGGAGTTCGCGTTTTAGGTATTCGCGCAGGAGGCGCATCAGGAAATCTACTTCGGCTTGGGGGCGGCGCCAGTTTTCCAGGGAGAAGGCGTAGAGGGTCAGGCACGGGAGTTTCAGGCGCGCGCTGGTCTCGATGATTTCGCGGGCGGCTTTTACTCCGGCGCGGTGACCGGCGATGCGGGGGAGATGGCGGCGTTGGGCCCAGCGGCCGTTGCCGTCCATGATCACGGCCAGGTGCTGGGGCAATCGGTTGAGATCAAGATTATCGAGAAGGTCGGCTTCTTCGCGGTTGTTTGCTTTTAAGAGATCGGATGCTTTCAATCGAGTTCACTCGGGGGTGCGCGGAGTGAAAAGCTAGCACAGGGTGGTGGTGGGTGCAAGGTTGAGCATGAAGGTTACCTAACTGTTGCGGAATTGTATTACATTTTCGTCATGCCAAAGGTGAATTGCCCTGACTACGGAGCGCGGGCCGTAAAAGTATCGCTGACGCGCGATAACAAATTCCATTGTTCGCAATGCGGTTGGAATCGCGAAATTGCGCGGGCCGCTCTGATCTCCGCGATAGGGATAAGCCTGCTCGTTGTAGCGAATTCTTGGCAAGCTGGGGCGCAGCAAGCAGCGCCCCTACCCTCGCGCAATTAATATTTAGTTGCGCTGCGGAATTCGATTTCATGGGGAATGGATTAGGGTGCCGACTAAGCCGGAGCTGGCTGGCTGGGTTATGGCGGCGTAGACGAGGACTAGGGTGAGGATGATCATTATTATGCTCATGGCCCAGGCGACGACGTTGAATGCCCAGGTGTTGGTGTGCTCGCCCATCAGGTCGCGGCGATTGATTAGCAGGAGGATGAAGATGAGGACTACGGGGAGCCAGACGCCGTTGGCTACTTGGGAGAGGACCAGGATTTTGAAGAGCGGGGCGTTCGGGAGGAGGATGAAGCCGCCGCCTGCGATGATCAGGCCGGTGTAGAGACCGTAGAAGGCGGGAGCTTCTTTTAGTTTGTGGTCTATTCCCGCTTCAAAGCCCAGGCCTTCGCAGATTACGTGGGCGGTGGAGAGTGGAAGGATGGAGGCGGCGAAGAGCGAGGCGTTGAGGAGGCCGAAGGCGAAGAGGTAGGCGGCGAAGCGTCCGGCGAGGGGGACGAGGGCTGCGGCGGCTTGTGCGGCGTCGTTGATGTCGGTCATGCCATTTTTATGGAGCGTGGCGGCGCAGCAGACGATGATGAAGAAGACGATCATCATGCAGGAGATGCTGCCGACCAGGACGTCGAGGCGGGCGTGTTTGTATTGTTTGGGGCCGACGCGTTTTTCCACGAAGCCCGCTTGGAGATAGAAGAATTGCCACGGGGCGATGGTGGTGCCGACGAGAGCGGTGAGCATCAGGAGGTAGTCGGTCGTGAAATGCAGCGAGGGCGCAACGGTTTCTTTGGCTGCGAGCAGCCAGTCCGGTTTTGCCAGAAGTGCGGAGGCTACATAGGCGAGATAAAACCCGCAAGCGACCAGGAATATCTTTTCGACCTGGCGATAACTTCCTTTCACTACCAGTAGCCAGACGGCGATGCCCGCCAGAGGCACGGAAATAAATTTGCTGACGCCGAAGACCTGCATGGACGCCGCGATGCCGGCAAATTCCGCAACCGTGTTTCCAAGATCAACGGCTAGAGCGGCAAGCATTACGAAGAAGGTGGAGCGGAAGCCGAATTCTTCGCGGATCAGGTCGGAGAGGCCTTTGCCGGTGACTACGCCCATGCGTGCGCACATTTCTTCGGAGACGTAGAGAGCGATCGTCATGGGGATGAGCGACCAAAGCATGGTGTATCCGAAGTGTGCGCCGACGGTGGTGTAGACGGAGATGCCGCCGGCGTCGTTGTCAACGTTGGAGGTAATTAGGCCGGGGCCGACTACCGCGAGGAATAGCGCTAGACGTCGGCGGGTCATGCGCGTGCGTCGGAGGATGTTGGCGCCGCGGGATTTCCAGGTCGCGGTGGTGGGTTCCGAGTTGGTGAGTTGGTCGGTCACTGGATTCCAAGAGCAATCTTGCATTTTCACGTCGATGCCGAGTAGGGCATGCCGCGCCTCTACAAATTCAAAGCCTACGCAACGGCAAAGCAAATTTAGAGGCAACGTCAAAGACGCCCGCCTAAAATAAAAAAGCAGGCGGCCGCGACCCTTCGAACCGGCGCTGCCGGTTCGAAGGATGATTCGCCCTGCACGGCGAATCACAAATTCAAAAGCAACGACAAAGACGACGGCAACAGCCTGGTGCTAGATCTTTCCTCTCATGCGGCTTACTACGTCGTCTACCGTAATGTTGCCGATGGGGTGCTGGGCACCGTCCACTACTGTCAGGCTGCGCAGGTTGTATTTGTCGAAAAGTTCGAAGACATTTTTGTCGTTGGCGTCGGGCGTGACGGAAAGCATCGGCTCGAAGGCTAGCTCGGACATGCGCTGATCGGAATCGGAGAGGAGGAGGCGCGCGATGGGGACGGTGCCAGCTAGCGCGGCTTCTTTGTTGACCAGGATTACGTTGTCGAGTTGGTCGGGGGAGAGTTCGTGGAAGCGGATGTAGTCCACGACTTCGCCGCGGGTGGCTCCTTCGTCGACGACGACGATCTCAGTGGTCATCATGCCGCCGGCGGTGTTTTGTTCGAATCTCAGCAGGTTTTCGACGTCCTGCGCTTCGCGATTATCCATTTCCTCGAGGACTTCGTTTTTGGTTTCGGGTTCGAGGTTGGCGAGGATGTCCGCGGCGGCGTCGGGGCTCATCTCTTCGATGATGTCCGCGGCGCGTTCGGTGTCCAGTTTTTCGACGACTTGCGTCTGCAGGCGTTTGTCGAGTTCGGCGATCGTTTCGGCGGCGGTTTCTTCGTCGAGGGAGCCGATGATGCCTTGGCGCTCGTCGGGGGATAGAGCTTCCATGATGTCGGCTAGGTCGGCGGGATGGAGGGCTTCGAGCTTTTGGCTAGAGAGGCGGAGTTTGACGCGACGGAGGGGATCGGGTTCGACGAGGTTGACGAATTCCCAGAGAATTTTTCGGGGCGGGAGTTTTAGTTGAATTTGGCGGATCGCCATCGGGGGGACGATGCCTTGCAGCAGGCGGCGGACCGCGCCGGGGAGGCCGACGTCTACTTGGGTGATGCGAAGCTCGGTGTTGCCGTTTGTGCGCTGGTCGGAGAGGTCGATATCGTTTACGCGGACTACTTTTCGGCCGTTGGTGTCGATGATTTGCTGGTCGAGGAGATCTTTGCCTACGGCTAGCCAGGCTTCGTTGGGGTGATAGAGGGTTAGGGCGGACTCGTCGGTGGTTAGGGTGATGCGGCCCGGGGCGACGGAAGCGATCTGGTCGTAACGGGCCACGAGCGCGCGATATTGGCCGCGGCTGAGGAGCAGGTGCGCGACGCGGTTGGGCTGGTCGGCAGGCTCGACGAACATCTCCTTTACGCGGCCGACGTAGTTGCCGAGGGAATCGTAGGTCTCGGCGCCGATGATTTCTGTGGCGTGCAACATGGGTGCTCCTTCGTGGTACGGCAAAATCAGGACCGGAGTTCAAAGGCTGGCGGTCGGAAGACCGCCGCTACAAATTCAACTGCAACGCGGGCAAAAAAAAAGCCCGGGCCGGAGGATGCTACCGGCCGCGGGCGCGCAGAAATCGCCCCTCGCTGCTACAGGCCGGGCCTCGCCTCCCTGTCCCCGCATAACTCGCAGGTCCAGCGAACCGATACTTGCGGGGAAGTTCCCTGCCCTGGCCGAGCGATCCCGAAATGCGCGGCGAGGCGGTGACTTCCCGGTTCCGAATTGGATGGCAGCTCCATTGCGTTGTGCTGCTGTGCGTTATGCCCAATTGACTAGTAAATGCAGACGGAAAGTTTGTCAAGCGAAGAGTACGATTTTGAGGAATTATTTTGTTCGAAAGAGCATATTTTTTGGGGTGATGCCGCGGCGGCGGCAATCGGCGGCGTAGAGATCCCAGTAGGTGGCGCGGAGGTAGGCTTTTTTTGAGAATCCTAGTGCGCGCGCGGTGCTGTCGATAGCTTGAGGCTTGCCTTCTACTTCGAGGAAGGTGCCGGCTGGTGTTTCATCGAGGTCCAGGTGCAGGCACGGGCGGCGGAAAGTGGTGCGGAATTTTTCGTAGCGGAAGGTGGGGCGGAAGCCTAGGGCGATAAGGGCGGCTGTCCATTGGCGCGAGGATTGTGGGACGAGTTGTTCGCGTTCGGCGCGGATTTTGTAGCGTGTGGGCCGCTTGTTTGCGCGGGGGATTTGCGGCGGGGATTTGGAGGTTAGGATTACTCGTTCGCTGCGGGTGGCAGATGCGTTGTGGGGCGTGGGAGTCTCGATGCGGAGGCGGAGGAGCATGTCGCGGCGGCGGAGGTCGGAGGTCGGAGTGTCATAGAGAGTGTTTAGTTCGCGGACGCGGGGTCGGGATTGGGCGCTTAGCGATTTGATCTTGCGTAGGATTTCGGGAATGTCTTTGATGCGGAGTTTGATTTCGATTTCGGGTTTTGTCTTTTTGGGCTTCGGCATGGGGATAGTATAGGGCGGTTGTTGCCAAAGCTGATGGGGTGACAGCATAATCTGTTCGTTGCTCGCGCTTCTGGTTGGCGAATTTCGCCGATCTTGGCCGCCGCGAGGCGCGGCTTTTGTTCATGATCGAACCCACAACTCCGTTAATGCAGCAATATCATGCGGTGAAGAAGCAGCATCCGTCTGCGCTGCTGCTATTTCGTTTGGGGGATTTCTACGAACTTTTCTATGACGATGCGGTGGTGGCTTCGCGGCTGCTGCAGATTACTTTGACGGCGCGGAACAAGGAGAAGGGGCAGGCGGTGCCGATGTGCGGGGTACCTTATCACGCGGCGGAAAATTATATTGCGCGGCTGATTAGGGCTGGGCACAAGGTGGCGATCTGCGAGCAGATGGAAGTGCCGGGGCCGGGGAAGAAAATTGTGCGCCGGGAAGTGATACGGGTGTTGACGCCAGGGACGGCTAGCGGATCGGGGTTGGTGGACGCCAAGGAAAATAATTATTTGGCGGCGGTGGCGCGGAGTGCGGCGGCGGGAGTGGCTGTGAGTGCGAGTGCGGGCACGCGGGGGGGCGGCGGGCGCGGAGAGGAACCGGTGATTGGGTTGGCGTTTGTGGACCTTTCTACTGGCGAATTTCGCGCTACGGAATTTTTGGGGGAGAAGGCGGAGGCGCGGTTGCGGGATGAATTGGGGATTTTGCGGCCAAGGGAGGTGCTGCTGGCGCGGGCGGTGACTTTGTTTCCTGTGACGATGCCGGCGGAGATGGATGGATTGGGCGCGGTGGAAACGCGTTTGGACGAGTGGGTATTTGAGACGAACTACGCTACGCGGATGCTGGAGCAGCATTTTCGCGTGGTGACTTTGGAAGGATTCGGGTTGAACGGTCATGCGCAGGCTACGGCTGCGGCTGGGGCGCTGGTGCATTATTTGCGCGAGACTTCAGCAATTGGGGCGCGCACGCCGGAAGATTCGGCTACGAATCCGTCGTTGCGTCCGGCGGGGGCAGGCCTCGAGCATCTGGATCGCATCGCTTATTACGAGCAGCAGGATTCGATGATTTTGGACGCAGTAACTGCGCGGAATTTGGAATTGGTCGAGCCTTCTGCGGGGGACGATGCGTCGGCGACTTTGCTTAAGGCGATCGATGAGACTGCAACCGGGATGGGGGCACGGCTGCTACGTGGGTGGATTCTGCGTCCGGGGATCATGCTCACGGAGATTGAGGATCGGTTGAATGCGGTGGGTGATTTGAAATCGCGGACTGTGGAGCGCGAAGAGATTCATCGGACGCTGGAAGGCATTCTGGATCTGGAGCGGTTGACTAGCCGGATTACTTTGGGTGTAGCGACGCCGCGGGATTTGCTGGCGTTGCGGCAGTCGTTGGAGAGGATTCCGGTGTTGCGCGGGTTGCTCGAGCCGCTGGTGATGATGAAGAGCGATGCCGACCCGGTGGCGACCATGCCTGGCCGACGATTGGCTGTATTGCGTGAACAGCTCGACGAGATGGATGACGTGCGGGAAATGATTGCGCGCGGGATCGCGGATGATCCTCCGGCGGTGGCCAGCGATCCGGGAGTGATCCGGCCGGGATTCAACGCTGAGCTGGATGAGTTGCGTGACATTACGCGGCAGGGGCGGCAGATTATTGCGTCGATGGAAGAGAGGGAGCGGAAGCGGACTGGGATTGGCTCGCTGAAGATTCGTTATAACCAGATCTTCGGTTTCTATATTGAGATTTCGAAGCCGAATTTACATTTGGCGCCTCCGGATTACGAGCGGAAGCAGACTTTGGTGAATGCGGAGCGGTTTACTTCGACGGAATTGAAGGAGCACGAGAGGAAGGTATTGTCCGCGGAAGAACGCGTATTGGAAATCGAGCGGCGGCTTTACATGGAAATTCGTGAAGCTATCGCGCGGGAGGCGGGACGGTTGAGGCGTGTGGCGGCGGAGATCGCGCAATTGGACGTGCTGGTGAATTTTGCGCGGATTGCGGCTTCGCGGAACTATTCGCGGCCGGAATTTACGGAGGCATCGCTCACGAAAAAAGGAAAGCGCGGGGTGTTGATGATTGCGGGCGGGCGGCATCCGGTGATTGAGAAATTGCTGGAGGAGCGCGGCGAGCGGTTCGTGCCGAACGATTTGTATCTGGATGATGAGTCGCAATTTTTGCTTTTGATTACCGGGCCGAACATGGGTGGGAAGTCCACTTATTTGCGGCAGGCGGCTTTGATTTCGATCTTGGCGCAGATGGGGTCGTTTGTTCCGGCAGCATCGGCGAAATTGCCGCTTCTGGATCGGGTGTTCACAAGGATTGGGGCTTCGGACAACCTGTCGCGGGGGCGATCGACATTTTTGGTGGAGATGAGCGAGGTGGCGGCGATTTTGAACACGGCTACGGCGGCCAGTTTGGTGCTGCTGGATGAGGTGGGGCGCGGAACGGCTACGTTTGATGGATTGTCTATCGCCTGGGCTGTGGTGGAGGCTTTGCATTCGGGGGCCCGGCCGAGGACTTTATTTGCCACGCATTATCATGAGCTGACGGAACTGGAGCAGCATTTGCCGGGCGTGCGGAATGTGCACGTGTCGGTGCAGGAGGCTGGGAACGAGATTATATTTTTGCGGCGGGTGGAGACTGGGAGCGCGAATAAGAGTTATGGGATTGAGGTGGCGCGTTTGGCGGGGTTGCCGGGAGAGGTGATTGCGCGGGCGCGGGAGATTTTGCGGAGGCATGAGCGCAGTGAGGAGAAATTGACGCAGGAGCTATCGCCGGGGGCGGGCGGCTCGGCTGCGGCGGCAGAGCAGACCCATTTTGCAGCGATTGATGCTTCGGTGCTGGAGGCTTTGCGGGGGGCGGATTTAAATAAGTTGACGCCGTTGGAGGCGATGAATTTGTTGGCGGCTTTACAGAAGCAGCTTTCGTGAGGCTGAGGCACAAACAAAGTCAAAGGATTAACACAGGGGACGCAGAGGAAAACCGAAGGAAAGGCGGAGAAAGATGAGAATACCGCAGAGACGCAGAGAAAGACTCAGGAAAGATTATGGACGCGGATGCGGCACAGGTGAACTGGACGCGGGCACGGCATGCCGTGCCCCTACGGCGTTATCGCGGGGCTGACAGCGTGGCAAGCTGGGGCGCAGCAAGCAGCGCCCCTACCGTGGCTGCGCGTCGACGTGGTGCCCAAATTCTGGCGAGAGCGTGTGGCAATGTGTAAACTCCTTGCGAAATGGCGGTTGTAAACTGCGCTTCGGGGCTTCTAGACTCAGCAGAGTGATGCGCTTACTGGGAATGATGTCTGGCACTTCGGCCGATGGCATTGATGTCGCCTTGGTGCGTATTTCGGGCGCGCCCCCTTCCCTTTCGGTGAAATTCGAAGGACATCACCACGTGCGGTTTCCGGCACGGGTGCGTGCTGCGATTTTGCGGCTCGCCAATGGCGGAGCGACTTCTACCGCTGAAATCAGCCAATTGAATTTTTTGTTGGGAGAGGAGTTTGCGGCGGCGGCTTTGGCTGCGTGCAAACGTTGGCGCGTTCCTTTGCGTCGGATCGGGTTGATTGGGTCGCACGGGCAGACGATTTTTCATCAGGGAGTGGCTGCGCGATTCTTGGGTGCGCCGAGCGTGGCTTCAACTTTGCAGATCGGCGAGCCTAGCATAATTGCCGCGCGTACTGGAGTTGCGACCATTGCGGATTTTCGTCCGGGGGATATGGCTGCTGGCGGGCAAGGGGCGCCGCTGGTGCCGTTCGTGGATTATCTGCTTTACCGGGATTCTAAGCTGGGGCGTGTGGCCTTGAACCTTGGGGGAATCGCGAACGTCACGGTGATTCCGCTTTCGGCGCGACCTGAGGACGTGTTTGCGTTCGATACCGGGCCGGGGAACATGATCATTGACGCTTTGGTCGAGCGCAGCACTGGGCGGCGTTTATCTTACGATCGCGATGCGCGGATTGCTTTGCGCGGGCAGGTAATTCGTCCGTTGCTGGAGACGATGTTGCGCAGCGCTTATTTGCGTCTGCCGCCACCGAAGACAGCGGGGCGGGAACAATTTGGGCTCGAGTATGCGGACGAGTTGATTGCGTGGGCTCGAAGGCGGCGGGCACGGACGGAGGATTTAGTCCGCACCGCTACGATATTTACGGCGCTGTCGATCGCGGACGCGTTCCGACGATTTATTTTTTCGCGCGTGCGGGTGAATGAGTTGATCGTGGCGGGGGGAGGGACGAAGAATCCGTTGTTGATGGCGCAGCTGCGAGCGGCTTTGCCGGGGATTGAGATCGTTCCGTCGTCGCGATTTGGCGTGCCGGCGGAGGCGAAGGAAGCGCTGGCTTTTGCGGTGCTAGCTTATGAGACGTTTCACGCGCGCGCGAATAATTTGCCTTCAGCAACCGGGGCGAAGCGTGCGGCGATTCTGGGGAAAATGGTGCAGGGCCACGCGCACTAGGAATTTACGCACGGGGACTTTGCCGGCGCCGGCCTCGGGCCTGGCTGTTGTTGCGCTGCTGAGCGGTGTGCTTCTTCTTGCCGGCTGCGGGTCGTCGAATACTTCCGCTGATTCTTCTACGGTTAATTTCCTGCTGGATTCCGCGCCGACGAATTTGGATCCGCGGATTGGCGCGGACGCTTATTCGGAGCATGTGCATGGTCTGATTTTTTCCAGTCTGGTCGGGAGAGACGCGAAAATGAAAGTGATTCCTGACCTCGCGCAATCCTGGGATATGCCTGACCCGGTCACGTACGTCTTTCATTTGCGGCGTGGGGTGAAATTTCACGATGGGCGGCTGCTCACTTCGGCAGATGTGAAATTCACACTCGACACCATTATTTCCGGCCCCTTCAAAAGCCCTAAGCGGCAGACATTCAAGCTGGTAACGTCGGTCGAAACGCCAGATGACGACACGGTCGTGATACGGCTCAGCGAACCTTTCGCTTCCCTGCTCTGGAACCTTTCCTTGCCAGGGATCGGGATCGTGCCGCGCGGATCCGGCGCGGAGATGGCGCAGCATCCGATTGGCACGGGGCCATTCCGGTTTGTGAGCGCGGCAACGGATGAAGAGATCGTGCTGGAGCGTAATGAGAATTATTTTGGCGTGGCGCCGAAGATCGAGCGGTTGCGGATGCGGATTGTGCCGGACGTGACCGTGCGCGCGCTGGAGCTGCGCAAAGGCTCGGCGGATGTGGCGATCAATTCCCTGACGCCAGACATGGTGGTGACGCTGGCGAAAGAACGCGGGCTCGCGGCGCTGCAGGAACCAGGGAGTTCGATGGCGTATTTATCGTTCAATTTCGAGGATCCGATTTTGGCAAAGCGCGAGGTGCGGCAGGCGCTGGCTTATGCGACGGATCGCGCGACGATTATTAAATATCTGCTGCGCGGACAGGCGCGGCCGGCGCAGAGTCTGCTGCCGCCGAATCATTGGGCATTTGATGCGGATGTGCAGCAGTACGATTTTGATCCGGCGCACGCCGCGAGGCTGCTGGATGCGGCGGGTTATCCGCGGGGGGCCGATGGCGTGCGGTTGCGATTGACGTTGAAGACCTCGACGGATGAATTTACGCGGCTGACGAGCGCGGCGATTGCGGATCAGTGGAAGCGCGTCGGCGTCGTGCTGGAGTTGCGGCCCTTGGAGTTCGCGACTTTTTATTCGGATATTACGCGCGGGAGTTTTCAGATGTACACGTTGCGGTGGGTGGGAGGGAACAACGATCCGGACTTGTTCGAGTCTGTGTTTAGTTCAAAGAAGATGCCGCCTGTTGGATCGAATCGCGGGCATTACCGGAATGCCGAGTTGGATACCTTGCTGGATGAGTCGCGGGTGGAAATGGATCAGGCGAAGCGCAAGGAGATTTTGGCGCGGGTGCAGGAGATTGTGGCTTCCGACGAGCCTTATATTAATTTGTGGTACGTGGATAATGTTTGCGTGCATCGGGAGAGGCTGGAGGGGATCGCTTTGTCTCCTGGTGGGGATTACGATTTTCTGGATTCGGCGTTTTTGAAGTAAACCGAGGGGCGAGGCAAGCCTCGCCTGGGAAGTTTTGTTGCTGGGCATTGCGTTTCGACGAAAACGGCGGCAAGCCGCCGCACTCCAAAATAATTCCAATCGCGCAACAATCCTATCAGTCGTGCAGGGCTTGCTTGATTTCGGATTCGGGGATTGCGCCTTCGCGGACTACGTTCCAGTGATGGCCGTCGAGGCGGACGATGGTGCTGGCTAGGATGCCGCCGGTGTCACCTGCGTCGAGGACGAGGGGGAGGCGGTCGCCTAATTGTTTTACGATTTGATTGGCGGCGGTGCAGCTGGGAAAGCCGGAAAGATTGGCGCTGGTGCCAGTGATGGGGCCGCCGACGGCTTCGATGATTGCAGTGGGGACAGCCATGTTGGCCCAGCGGAGAGCGACGCGTCCCGTGTTGCCAGTTACTTTCAGTGGCAAGCGGTGAGTGGCTTCGACGACTAAAGTGAGGGCGCCGGGCCAGAATTTTTGCGCGAGGACCAGGAACGAGTCGGGGACATCGCGGATTAGTGTGACGGCTTGTTCGATGGAGCTGACGAGGATGGGGAGCGCTTTGGTTTCGGGGCGCCCCTTCACGCGAAATGCGGCTTCGATGGCGGCGAGGTTGAACGGGTCGGCTGCGAGGCCGTAAAAGGTGTCGGTGGGAACGCCGACGACTTGGCCGCGTTTGATGAAACCGGCGGCGTAGTCCACCACGCGTTGTTCCGGAGTTGCGGCTGAAATTTTCAGGACTTCGACGGGCAAGTGATCACTCTCTGCGGGTTACGCCTCAAGTTCGCTTGGCACGCTATCATATCGGCTGCGATGGAAGCAAGGTAGAGGTTCGCACGCGATTCTGTGGCTTCGGATAACTCGACTGCGCGTTGGGTGTTTGTTAGGCTGGAGGCGTGGCGTCACACTTGAGTGAAGAGACGATTACGAGCCGCGAGAATAAGTGGCTGAAGATATTTCGCGCGGCTTTGCGCGGGACGGGGCCGGCGGACGGCGAACCGATTGGTGTCGAGGGGCCGAAATTGGTGCAGGATGCGCTGCGTTCTGGGTTACGGGCTGAGGCGCTGTTGGTAAGCGAATCCGGGGAGGCGTCGGACCTAGAACGGATTTTGCGCGCGGCTGGCGAGAGTGAGGCGGGGATTCCTCGTTCGCGGGTGATGCGGACTACGGACAAATTGTTTGCGTCGGTGGCTGGGACGGAGACGCCGCAGGGAGTGGCGGCGCTTTTCGCGCGGCGTGCTTGGGAGTTTGATGATGTGTTGCGCGGGGCGGCTGGCGTTGATGGCGCACTGCGTGGCGATGCCGCGTTGGTGGTAGTGATGGCCGCGGTGCAGGATCCGGGGAATGTGGGGACGATTGTGCGATCGGCGGAGGCGTTTGGAGCGACTGGGGTGGTGACTACGCGCGGGAGCGCTGATCCGTGGTCGCCGAAGGGGCTGCGCGCGTCGGCGGGATCTGGTTTGCGGTTTCCTGTGTTGCGCGGGATGGCGATTCCTGTGTTGCTGGCGCAGTTGAGAGTGGCTGGGGTTAAGATTGTAGCCGCTAGTTCGCATTCCGCCGGTGTGGGGGCCGCGGGGGCGGATGCTGCGGCGGATTTGCGTGAGGCTGTTGCGATATTTATTGGGAATGAGGGTGCTGGCTTGCCGGCCGAGATTGAACATGCGGCGGATGGGCGGATTTCGATACCGATGAGCGCTGGGGTGGAGAGTTTGAACGCTGGGGTGGCGGCGTCTGTGGTTTTGTACGAGGCGGCGCGGCAAAGGAAAGGCTTCACCACGGATGAACACTGATAAAAGCTGATGAACGCAGATGAAAGCTTGAGCAATGACGTCCGAAGCTGAAGCGAGAGCGAAGTGGTCACGAATATCGTGAAGCCTAGGAACAAGAAAAGACATATCGGTGTCCGTGCCGCGGGTACAAGACGCTGCGTGGCCGAGGGCAGGACGAAATCTGCAAGGTCTGCTTCTGGGAGGACGACGGACAGGACGATCACAATGCCTCCGACGTTCGCGGAGGACCAAATTACGAGCTCAGTTTGACGAAGGCACGAGAAAATTGTAAGGAATTCAAAACCAAGCGGCGCAGCTGCGCCAACGTGAGACCGCCGCCGCCCGACGAAATTTAGAATTTACGCTGATCGGTAATATGAACATGGGACTTTTTCAAACTATTCAGCCAGAGGATGAATCGCCGGCGGGGCGGCCGCTGGCGGACCGGATGCGTCCGCAAAGCTTGGATGAATTTATCGGACAGGAAGAATTGCTTGGGCCTGGTAAACCTTTGCGCGTGCAGATTGCGCGCGATGATTTGACTTCTTTGCTTTTGTGGGGACCTCCGGGGTGCGGCAAGACTACTTTGGCGCGGATTATTGCGCGGACTACGAAGTCGGAGTTCATACCTTTCAGCGCGGTGCTTTCCGGGATAAAGGAAATCAAGGAAGTGATGGCTAAAGCGGAGGCCACGCGTCGTTACGGGCGGCGCACGATTGTGTTTGTGGATGAAGTGCACCGGTTCAATCGCGCGCAGCAGGATGCTTTTTTGCCGCATGTGGAGGCGGGAAACATTTTGTTGATTGGGGCGACTACGGAGAATCCTTCGTTTGAGGTGATTGCGCCGCTGCTTTCGCGGATGAAGGTGTATGTGCTGAAGGCGCACACTCCGGAGCAGATTGTGTCGTTGCTGGAGCGGGCGCTGGAGGATACGGTGCGCGGGCTGGGAAAAGAAAATGTGGCGGCGAATCTGGAGATTTTGCGTCGCATTGCGATTCTGGCGAATGGAGACGCGCGGTCGGCTTACAACACTTTGGAAGCTTTGGTGATGGGGACGGAGCCGGGGCCGGAGGGGCGGCGCGTGTTGTCGCAGGAGCGGCTGGAGGATGTGCTGCAGCGGAAGTTGCTGCCTTATGACAAATCTAGCGAAGAACATTTCAATTTGATTTCGGCTTTGCATAAATCTGTTCGCAATTCGGATGCGGATGCGGCTTTGTACTGGCTGGCGCGGATGATCGAATCGGGCGAGGATCCGCTGTACATTGCGCGGCGGCTGGTGCGCATGGCGAGTGAGGATATTGGATTGGCTGAGCCGCACGCTGTGGAAGTAACGATCGCGGCGATGCAGGCGTTTGAATTGCTGGGGCCACCGGAGGGACATTTGGCTTTGGCGCAGGCGGCGGTGTATTTGTCGCTCGCGCCGAAATCGAATGCTATATATAAGGCTTACGGTCGCGTGCAGGATGATTTGCAGAGCACCTTGGCGGAACCGGTGCCGTTGCAGATTCGGAATGCGGTGACGGGGTTAATGAGGAATGTCGGTTATGGGCAGGGATATCAGTACGCGCACGATTTCGACGATAAGGTTACGGACATGAGTTGTTTGCCAGAGAGTTTGGCGGGGCGGGTTTATTACCAGCCGACGGATCAGGGATTTGAAGCGCGGATTCGGTTGCGATTGGAGGAAATTCGGCGGATTCAGAAAAAGCCGGCGGAGACGAAAGAAAAGTGATGCGAGTGAAAGCCAGCCCTCTTCGGCGGGCGCCTGCCGATGCGACGCGCGACAAGGTTCCCTTCTCTGCCCTGCTGTGGTTCAGCGTGGTTATCGTGCTTGTGCTGCCTGTGTTGGGGATTGCTGAAGTGAAGCAGGCGGCGGTGTTCGACCAGGACGTGCAGGCGTTTGCGATTTCGCAGGACAATCATGTGGTTTATGCCGTGGAGCGGATGAAGCGGATCAAGAAATTAATTGTGGAACATGACGATTTCTGGGTGGGTGACGTTGACGGAAAGAAGCGGAAGATCATTGACGGGGACAAGTTTACGCCAGTGCCCTCTTCTCCTGATGAAGAGCCGAGCGATCCGGGAGATTCGAAACATCCGCCTTTGCCGCATCAGCATAGCTATCAAGTGGACACGCTGACTTGGTCGCCGGATAGCAAGCGGATCGTGGTGAAGATGGATACGTCGGAGCTGGCGCAGCCGCGAGGGAGCATCGTGCAGCAGTTGGATGAGCAGCAGACGGTGCGGCCGAATACGATTTTGTATTTGATGGACTCCGAGGGACGGGAAATTTCGATTTCTGGATCGAAGACGGCGACCCTTTCAGATGCGTTTAATGCGGCGTGGCTGGCTGATGGGCAGACGCTGGTGTATTTGTCGAAGACGACCGGAGGGTTGAGCCAAATTAATGCGCTGCGTCCGGCGGACGGAAAGAAGCGCGTGCTGTTCGATGGGTTCACGTTTGCGGCGGTGGCGTGGGACACGAAGCGCAATCAGGCATTTGCGATTGAAGAAAATACGCGGCTGGTGGGCGCGCCGAAAATCATGCAGCTGGATCTGGTGGCAGAGAGGGTGACGGAATTGGGATCGGTGGAGGAATATGCGGGATTTTTGACTGTGACGCCTTCGGCGAAGAAAATCGCTTACTTTAAGGATGGCGATACGCTGGAGGTGCGTGACGTGGTGGGCAAGTCGAAACCGGTGGTGGTGCGCGTGGCGATAGGGGAATTTCAGTGGGCGAAGGACGAGCAACACATTTTGTTGAAGCGCGGGCAGCCGCAGCAGTCGAACAATTTGGTTTGGGTGGGGGTTTACAACGGAGTGTTCGAACCGTTTTTTCATGGGTTGGAGTTTCATAGTTTTGCGATTGCGCCGGACGGGGAGACGGTCGGAGTTACGGAGCCGGGGAAACGGGCTCTGGTGATGTATCGGTTGCAGTGAGGCATGTAGATTTTCGTTTGATACGCACGACAAGCAGATCCCCCTCTGTGTCCCGCGCCTGCCAAAGCGCGGCGGGACAGAAAAAGCGCGGGACTTCGTTCGGGATGACAGCGACTGGACTTTTTCCGTGAAGTTTGTGGGTGTGCTATACGCGGGCACGGCATGCCGTGCCCCTACCAATTCGACACCAAAGTCAAAAACGACGCCGAGAGCGCTGGCCTGACCGCCGCCGCTACGAAGCCATTAGATGCTGGCGGGGTCGCGCGTTAGGCGGAGGCGGCGGACGTGTTCTTTCAGGATGCAGGCGTTCATTTGAACGAAGAGGCCTGCGCGGCGGCCGCGTTCGGCGGCTTCGTGATGAATTACACCTTCTTGCATCCAGATGGCGCGGGCGTTGATGCGGATGGCGGAATCAACGATGTCTGGCACGAATTCGGAGCGGCGAAAAATATCGACGATGTCCACTTTTTCGGGAATGTCTTCCAGGCGGGCGTAGCACTTCTCACCTAGCACTTCTTTTTCCAGCGGATTGACGGGAATTATGCGGTAGCCGACGGATTTGAGGTAATCGGCTACGCCGTAGCTGGGGCGAAATTTGCGATTGGAAAGGCCGACGACGGCGATGGTGCGGCTGGTCTTCAGGATTTCTGTGACCGGATCGTTGGGCGCGGCCGGAGCGCTGCCGTGTACGGACACGCTGGCTGACGCGTTGAAATCGTTGGTGGATTGAGTCATTAGATGTCCCGGGAATCGCCTTCCAGGAATTGCCGGATGGAGGGCCTAGATTCGCGCGGCGTAGTGTCTCGTACCGCGGCGAGCGAGTCCAGAAATTTTTTATTTTCTTCGGGAGTGCCGACCGAGACGCGGATGGCGGTGGGCAGGCCCATCCAGCGCATGGGGCGGACGATTACGCCGCTGGAGAGGAGTTCTTCGCTAATAGGTTCGGCGTCGCGTCCGAATTCGACTAGCAGGAAATTCGCGAAGGAGGGGACGAATTGGATGCCTAGCGCTTTCAGGCCGGTCGTCAGCTGAGCGAGTCCGGCGCGATTGGATTCTACGGATCGGCGCACGTGTTCTGCGTCTTCGAGCGCGGCAAGGGCTGCGGCTTGCGCTACGCCGGAAGTGTTGAACGGGCCGCGCAGCTTGTTCATTTCGTTGAGCAGGTCGGCCGGGCCGATGCCGTAACCGATGCGCAGGCCTGCCAGGCCGTACACTTTCGAAAAAGTGCGCAGGACGACTACATTGCGGCGGCGCTGGGCGACGGCGATGGAGCGTGAATAGTCGGGGCGCTCGACGTATTCGAAGTACGCTTCGTCTACTACTACCAGTACGGTTTCGGGGACGCGGGCGAGGAAGGAATCGAGTTCGTCAGCGGTGAACATGGTGCCGGTGGGATTATTGGGGTTCGCGAGATAAACAATTTTGGCGTCGGCCGGGAGATTACGGGCGATCGCGTCGAGATCGAAGGCGTAATTGCGCAGCGGAATTTCGAGGAGGCGTGCTCCAGCGGCGCGGATGGCGATGTAGTAGAGCGGGAAAGAGCCATGGGAGGCTACGCCGCAGTCGGTGCTGGTGAGCATGATACGCGCGGCGAGGTCAATCAATTCCGTCGAGCCTGCGCCGAGAATTATATTTTCCGCCGGGACGGCGTGTTTTTTGGCGAGGGCTTCGCGGACGTAGAAGCCGCTGCCGTCGGGATAGCGATTGGAATCGGCGAGAGCTTTTTGTGCGGCGGCGATGGCGAGCGGCGAAGGGCCCAGGGGATTTTCGTTGGAAGCGAGTTTGATCGGGTGCATTTTTAGTTCGCGTTCGACCTCTTGGATTGGTTTTCCGGGTACGTAGGGAGCGAGCGCGCGAATGTGAGGAGGGACGAGATCATGAATCTGTTTGGTCATTCGCTGCGATGGCTCAGCGCCTTCCCTTGGGGCCGGTGAAGTTTCCTGGTTTTGGTTTGTGATGGCCTGCGCCGCTGCGTTTTGGTCCGCCTGGGCGGGGCTTCATTCCGCTGGGGCGTCCGCCGGGTTTGGTGAATTTGCTTTTGGTGCGGCCGAATGCGCCGGGTTCGGAGGGTTTGCGCGATTTCCAGGGGGCGCCGGGTTTGCGGCTGCCTCCGGCTGGGAATTTGCGGAATTTCGAGCCGGGGCCGGCGCTGGGGCGTCCGCTTGGCTGCGATGATTCTGTGCGGCGCCACGGGGCTTCGGATTTTGGTTTGATGGGGCGATCATAGTCGGAATCTGGTTCAGACGGCCGGAAGGAATCAGGGCGGAATTTTTGGAATGGCCTTCCGCCGTGATGTGGTTTTGAGCCGGCTGCGCCTTCCCTTCTGAACGGCGGGCGCGGCTTCCACGGGCCGCGTGGTTTTTCATCGCGGGTTTTCGGGCCCTGCGATCTCGCGCCGAATGATTTTGAGAATGGCGGTTTCGACGGGCGTCCGCCTGCGGCAGCATGGCGCGATTTGAAATCGGGGCGCGCGGGATGGCCTTGGCGCGAATCCTGAAAGCTTTTTCGTGGCGGAGCCGAGAATGGAATTGTTGCGGCAGGCGCTGGCGGCACTGGGCGATCGTGCGGCCCCGGTTTGAAATTGTGATGCGGGCGCGGCGCGCTGTTGTCGCGCGGGACGAATGGTTGAAGAGTCCGCTTTGCCTCGCCTGGCTTTGGCTTGGGTTGATATGGGCGGCGCTTGACGAACGGGCGGCGCGGGATCGCCGGTGAAAATCCTAGCGTGGGCACGCGGGTGGTTGTCGCCTGCAGGCCTGACTGAGCAGCGACGCTTGCGGGCTGCGCTGCTGAGATGAGTTGCGTCGCGCCTGGTTGGACCATGCGGCGCAATGTGTTTACCTCGGCGTCTGACAGCGGGCGATAGGCACCTGCGGAGAGATCTTCGAGCGCGAGATTCCCGATCTTCACGCGTTTGATTTTTTCTACGGGATGGCCGGTCTGGAACAGGCGGTTGCGCAATTGGTCGCGGCGGGCTTCGGAAAGCGTGACTTCGTACCACGGAGCGTCTTTGCCCTTGATGCGCGTGATACGGGCGCCCGTCGATTGCACGAGGCTTTCAATTTCCTCGAAGGTGAGGAGAGTTTTCAGTTTTAGATTGTAGGTTTGCGGGAGGTGATGGGCTTTGAGCATCAGGTTCGCCAGTTCGCCGTCGTTGGTGAGAAAGACCAGGCCGAGGGAATGATATTCCAGGCGGCCGACTGGGAAAACGCGCTGCGAGACGCCGTGGAGCAAGTCGGTGAGCGAGCGGCGGCCTTCGGGGTCAATCATGGTGGAGACAACTTCGGGCGGTTTATTCAGCAGCAGATAGACGCGCTCTGTTTCCGGGCGCAGGAGTTTGCCCTGGACTTTGATGTGGTCTTTGGATTCGTCGGCTTTGCTGCCTAGTTCGGTGATGGTCTGGCCGTTTACGGTGACGAGGCCGGATTTGATTAGTTCTTCGGCGTGGCGGCGGGAAGCGATGCCGGCGCGCGCAATAATCTTCTGTAGTCGTTCGAGCATGGGAAGGCTGAGTGGCTCCGTGGTGCATGTATAGCTTAACGGAAAAAGGGCCTGAGCGCGAATAAGGAACGAGCGCCGCAGCTGTGCCAGGTCAACGGCGGGCTAGGTTTCCGAGTCGGAGGAATGGGCGCCGGAACCGGCGCTGGCTGTTGCCGCGCGGGACTTGTCGGCGTCGTCGATGGCGCTGGTTGCGGGAGATTGCGTTGGTTGCGGGGCTTCGGAGAATGGTTCGACGGCGATTCGGGCTGGGGATTCGGCGTACTCAGATTCGGCTTCTTGTTCGGCGGAGGCGTCGGAGACGGAGTCGTTGGCGTTTCCCGGCACAGTTCCGGCTTCCGAGGCCGCGGCGTCGGATAGGTCATCGGCGGCCGCTACTTCGCTCGCTACTGCTTCGGCGACTACTTCTGCTTCGACAATTTCTACGTCGACGACTCCTGCGTCGACTACTTCGGCGGAGATCGCGGCGGATTCTTCTGGCTCGGCTTCGGCTATGCCTTCGTCGGAGCCCAGGGCGGCTTGGGCGAGGGCTTCGAATTCTTTCAAGCTGGGGAGTTCGTCCAGGTCGGAGAGGCCGAAGCGCATCATGAATTGTTTGGAGGTGCGATAAAGGATGGGGCGGCCGATTACTTCTTTGCGGCCGGCGGTGGTGATCAGGCGTTTTTCGAGGAGAGTTTTGATAACGCCGCCTACGTGGACGCCGCGGATTTCGTTAATTTCCGGGACTGTGACTGGCTGCTTGTAGGCGATTACGGCGAGCGTTTCCAACGCGGGCATGGTCAGGCGCAGCGGCGGTTGCAGACTCTTGATGAACTTGCGGACTACGTCGTGATGCTGGGCTTTGGTGTAGAACTTCCAGCCGCCGGCGACTTTGCGGACTTCGATGCCGCGGTCGTCGGTTTGGTAGGCGGCGGCGAGTTGTTCGAGGGCGGCGCGGGCTTCGGGCTTTTCGATGCCGAGGGCTTTGGAGATTTGGTCGAGCGTGGCAGGCTCGTCGGCGGCGTAGATGATGGCTTCGAGAGAGGCTTGGATTTCTTGTGGCGTCATGCGTTTCCCCTTGGGGTGCGCGGTGCGGCGATTACTGCGGACACGATGATCACAGGTATTGCTCCTCGATTTGGGACATGGCGTCTGGGCCAGCGAAGACTGCGTCGAACATTTTGTGTTTGCGCAGGCGGATGTCTTCGAAGAGATCGGATTGGACGAGCATGACGGCTTGCATGCGGACCATTTCGAGGACGGCTAGCAGCGCGACGATCATGGCGTTTCTGGTTTCGCAGGTTTCGAAGAATGCGATGAGCGAGACGGGATCGTCGGTGAGTACCAGGCGCTGGCGCAGGCGGTCCATCATTTGCGCGATGGAGACGGTGTCGTGGCGCAGGCCGAATTGCGGGACTTCTTTGCGGCGTTCGAGAACTTGTTGGAACGTTTTGACCAGGTCCACTAGGGAGACGACTAGCTCGCCTTGGACTTCGTCGCCGCCGTAGAGGGATTTATCGGGATGAGACCAGACGTTCGATTCGACTTGCTGCTTCTGGTAGAGGAGCTGGGCGGCATTTTTGAATTTTTCGTGTTCGAGCAGGCGGTGGACGAGTTCGTCGCGCGGGTCTTGCTCTTCGGCGGCTAGCAGCGGATCAACTGGTAACAGCATTTTCGATTTGATGTGGATTAGCGTGGCGGCCATGTAGATGAAATCGGCGGAGACGTCGATGTCGAGTTTTTCGAGCTGGTGGAGGTAATCGAGATATTGCTCGGTGATTTTGGCGATGGGGATGTTGTGGATGTCCATCTCCTGCTTGCGGATTAGGTCAAGCAGCAGATCGAGCGGGCCTTCGTACGCCGGTAGATTGATGCGATAGGGTGATGCCATTATTCGCCTGTTGCCGCCTTTCCTGCACGCGCTGGATTTGAGGACTGGCGCGCTTCGTCCCATTGGAAGATCGCGTTGCGCACGCGCTTCATAGTTTTGCGCGCGACCTTCTGGGCTTGCTTTGAGCCGGTGTCGAGGATATCCCAAACTTGCTGTGGATTGGCCTCAAATTGTTTGCGGCGTGCCTGGATAGGCTCGATCCACTTCACCAAGTTTTCGGCCATTTCTTTTTTGCAGTCTACGCAGCCGATGGCGGCGGTGCGGCACTCGCCGTCAATGCGGGCGACGGTGTCGGGCGGCGAAAATAATTTGTGATAGGCGAAGACTGGGCAGATTTCCGGGCGGCCGGGGTCGGTGCGGCGAACGCGCTGCGGGTCGGTGAGCATGTTGCGGGTTTTGGTGCGGATTTCGTCGGGGGGATCGGTGAGCCAGATGGCGTTGCCGTAGGATTTGGCCATGCGACGGCCGTCTAGGCCGGGGAGGCGGGGAGTTTCAGTAGGGATGTAGGCGGGTTCTTGCAAAATCGAATTCATCTTGAAGTATTTCGCAAGTTCGCCGACCTCGCGCCCGAAGTTGTCCCAGCCAATTTGAGAAGCCCTCCACTTGAATACCCACGGGTTTTTCGCGAGTGTTTCCTCGCCAGGAAGTGCCGCGTCCGTCAGGGAAGGCGGGAGCTCCACCAATTGCTTTAGTTTTTTCAGAGCGTCGCGATACCCCGCTAATTCCCTTTTCACTTCGAATCCGAAATGCGTGTTGAATCTGCGCACAACTTCGCGCGTAAGTTCGACGTGAGGCGCTTGGTCTTCGCCTACTGGGACGAGCAAGTCTTGCTTTGGCTCGCCGTACATAACGATGTCGGCGGATTGGAGCAGAGGGTAGCCCAGGAAGCCATACGTGCCCAGCTCGCGGCCTTTCAGGTTTTCGATTTGTTCTCTGTAGGTGGGGACGCGCTCTAGCCAGCTTAGCGGGGTGATCATGGAGAGGAGAACGTGGAGTTCGGCGTGTTCCAGGACTTGGGACTGGACGAAGAGCGTGGATTTCTGTGGGTCTAGGCCCACGGCGAGCCAGTCCGTGGCCACTTGCAGGGTATTTTCAGCGATGGAGGAGGTGTCTTCGTAGTGCGTGGTGAGGGCGTGCCAGTCGGCTACGAAGAAGTAGCAATCGTATTCTTGCTGGAGTTTTAGCCAGTTGGAGAGGGCGCCGAAAAAATGGCCCAGGTGGAGGCGGCCGGTGGGGCGCATGCCGCTGAGGACTCGTTTCGGTTTAGCCAAGATTCGATCGATCTCCTAGGTTCAGTGCCGCAGAAGGTCGCGGGCTATTACCAGGCGCTGCATTTCGCTGGTGCCTTCGTAAATTGTCAGGACGCGGGCGTCGCGATAGTAGCGCTCGACGTCGGTTTCACGCGAGTAGCCGCTGCTGCCGTGCACCTGGACGGCTTTGTAGGCCACGCGATTGGCCATTTCGCTGGCGTACAGTTTCGCGCGCGGGGCGCTCGAACCGCGGGGACCGGTTTGGGGGGCACCTGCTTCCCTGCCTCGCAGCTGCTTATCACGTTGCCACGCTGCGTAGTGCGTTAGGGCCCGGGCGGCGGAGACTTCTGTTTCCATGTCGGCTAGCATCCATTGGATGGCTTGATATTCGGCGATCGGGTGGCCGAAAGTTTTTCTTTGCTTGGCGTAGCGCGTGGCGGCTTCGAGCGCGCCTTGGCCTACGCCTACGGATTGGGCGGCGATGCCTATGCGGCCGCCGTCGAGCGATTCGAGAGCGATGCGC
>Ga0209275_10000040_pt1 | contig 36169 bp, 31 predicted proteins | sample HubBroMetageREF2_FD_188344 | JGI IMG/M metagenome (GOLD analysis project Ga0209275, IMG submission 188344) | Reference soil microbial communities from the Hubbard Brook experimental Forest, New Hampshire, USA - Hubbard Brook CCASE Soil... | ecosystem: Environmental > Terrestrial > Soil >... | reverse complement strand
GTAGTCGCGGCCGCGCGCGAACTGGCAAAATACTAAGCGGACAAAGGCAGGACCGACACGATGGGAAAGACCAAGGGCATCAACAACGCCGAATTTGAAGTAGGCAGCGAAGTGAAAATCGCCGACCGCGCTTTTCTCGAGGCATTTCTGGAAGCCGGCCAGTATCACAACGAGCTCGAGCCCGAGCAGCTGGCTTACGCCGGCAAAATCGCCAAAGTGAAGGCCGTGGATTTCTTCACCGGCGGCGACGAGATTTACACGCTGCAGGGAATTCCCGGCGTGTGGCACGAGGAATGTCTCAGCGCCGCCTAGATTTGTCGCGATCGAACTAGCGGTAATTTAGCCCCGCAGCGCGCGCTTGTACCTACAGGAGAAGACCATGGCTGTGGACGTCATCATGCCCCAAATGGGCGAAAGTATTTTCGAAGGCACGATTACCAAGTGGCTGAAGAAGGCCGGAGACAAAATCGAGCGCGATGAACCGCTCTTCGAAATTTCCACCGATAAAGTGGACGCCGAAATTCCCTCGCCTTCGGCCGGTGTGCTGAAAGAAATCAAAGTCGGCGAAGGCCAGACGGTTCCAATTCAAACCGTGGTCGCCGTAATCGAAGCCAGCGATGGCGCCTCCAGTTCCGCGCCAGCCGCAGCTCCTGCGAAACAGGCGGCCGCCACGGCCGCGCCGCCTCCCGCCGCAAAATCCGCTGCGCCTGCTCCGTCCGCGCCCGCGCTAGCCGCGCCGCAACCCGCAGCTTCCAGCGGTGAAAAAGTTCGCAGCTCTCCCCTCGTCCGCAAAATCGCCCGCGAAAATAATATTGACGTCTCCCAGGTTCCCGGCACCGGCGCCGGCGGCCGCGTCAGCAAGAGCGACATACTCAGCGCAGTGCAAGGCGGCGGCGCACCGGCGGCGGCAGCTTCTTCCGCCACCACCAGCTCAGCGCCAGCCGCTCCGCCCCCAGCTCGGCCTGCGGGAGTTCCACCCGCCACAGGCGGGGCCAGCGCGTCAGCAGTTCTCGAAAACGCCGTCCCGCGCGAAAAAATGTACTTCGGCCATTACGAAGTTCAGCCCATGACCGTCATGCGCCAGCGCATCGCCGAGCACATGGTCCTTTCGAAGCACGTCTCCCCGCACGTCTACTCCGTGGACGAAGCGGACATGACCGCCATCGCCACGCTGCGCGCCAAAATGAAAACGAAGTTCGAAGAAACCACCGGCACCAAGCTCACCTTCATGCCTTTCTTCGTGCGCGCCGCCGTGGAAGCCCTGCGCGCCTTTCCCACCGTGAATGCGTCGGTAGACGGCACCAACATCATCCTGCACAAGGAATGCAACATCGGCATCGCCGTAGCTCTCGATTGGGGCCTCATCGTCCCAGTCATCAAAAACGCCGAGGAGAAGAATTTCCTGGGCATCGCGCGCACGATGAACGATCTCGCCGAACGCGCCCGCGCCAAGAAACTCAAGCCCGAGGAAGTCGCCGAAGGCACTTTCGCCATCACCAACCCCGGCGTCTTCGGCGGCCTGTTCGGCTTGCCCGTAATCAATCAGCCGAACGTCGCCATCCTGGGCCTGGGCACAATCGAAAAGCGCCCCGTGGTAATCGACGACGCGATCGCCATTCGCAGCATGGTCTACCTCACTCTCTCGTACGATCACCGCGTGGTGGACGGCGCCGTAGCCCACCAATTCATGGCCAAGCTAAAACACACGCTCGAGAATTGGACGGAAAGCATCCTGTAAGCCGCGTCTGTGCGGAAGAGTTGACAGCCAACAGTTGGAAATTAGAGGGCAAGACTAAGCCACCCGCCGCTGGCGCCGGTTCTTTTTTGCTTCGAACTTTTAACGATCAACTTTCAACTCCAAACGTCCTACTCTAAATCCATGTCACGCTCTGCGAAACACGATCCTTGGGGCCGTCCCCCCTGGAAAATCAACTTCACCCCGTCGCGCCACAGACTCCTCGCTCACCTGGACTTCGCCATCATCGGCGGTGGCTTCACCGGCCTCGCGGCCGCCGGATGGCTGCGCCTGCTCGCCCCCGATAAATCCGTAGCCGTCTTCGAAGCCGCGCGCATCGGCGCAGGCGCCAGCGGACGCACCGGCGGTATGGTCCTCTCCGAAACCGCTGCAGGCAATCAACCCGGCCTCGGCGACGTCCTCGCAGGCTTCCGCGCGATCCTCGAAATGCTAAAAGTGCGCTGCGGTCTCCAATTGTCGGGCGCTTGGGAAATCGCGCGCCAGCAAAGTTCCGCAAAAGCAAAACCCAAGCCATCACCAATCGAATGGAATGATTCCGGCACGCTAAGATTGTTCAACGAAGTGCCCGGCGGCACACTCGATCCCGGCCAACTCGTCGCCGGCCTCGCGCGCGCCGCCCAGCATCACGGCGCGCTGATCTACGAAAATCACCGCGTGCAAGATGTTCACTGGAGCTCGACGCCGCAGCTGCACGTCGTCACCGCCCGCGGCGCCCAGCAAAAAATCACGGCCGCGAAAATTCTCTTCGCCACCAACGCACTGTCGCTCTCGCAGGCAGCCATGACCGGCATGCATCCGCGCCTGACGCTGGCCGTCCTCACCCGCCCGGTAAGCGAAAAAATCCTCGCAGCCATCGGCCTGGCGCAAAGAAAGCCCTTCTACACGGTCGATTTCCCCTACCTCTGGGGCCGCGTGCGTCAGGACCGCACCATCGTTTGGGGCGCAGGCCTGGTGCAATCCCCGGACGCCGACGATCTGGAAAAGGTGGACATCGCGGCCGAGGAATCCGCCGCGGCCTTCGATCGTCTGGAACAGCGCGTGCTCCATCTGCATCCGGCGCTAGAAAAATTAAAATTCGCAGGCCGCTGGGGCGGTCCCATCCTCTTCCGCGATTCCTGGAAGCCGGTCTTCGACTGGCACCCGCAAAGCGTCGCAAGCATCGCGAGCGGATCGAGTCGCGCCACACAGGAAGCCGGCCGCAATGCGATCGTGCTCGGCGCTTATGCGGGCCATGGCGTAGCGCTCTCCTCCTATCTGGGCACATGGGCCGCCGAAATTCTGCTTGGCCGCCGCCCGTTGCCACGATGGAGCGCCCTGCAGCCATAAGAGGAGACCATGCCGCTTATTTCCGTCACGCGCTTGCGAGTTCGCTCTTGGACCTTTCTCCCGCAATTCCTGTGGGACACATTCAAGTCGGCTCGCCAGGTCCAGCGCAGCGCTGGATTTCTCGGCGGCAGGCTCTTGGTTAACGCTCAATACGTCTTTTGGACCATGACGGCATGGCAAGACGAAGCCGCCATGAACGCCTATCGCACCGGCGGCGCGCACCGCCAAGCCATGCCCAAGCTGCTCAACTGGTGTGATGAAGCAGCAGTCGTGCACTGGACCCAGGAGTCCCCGGAAATTCCCGCGTGGCAGCAAGCACAACAGCACATGTCGGAACAAGGGAGGCTCTCGAAGGTCCATCATCCGTCCGCGACGCAGGCAGCGCAGCAAATTCCCGCGCCGCAACCCAGCCGCATCGCGCAAACCTTGAAACCAACGCGCCAGGTTCACGGATAACACACACAACACGGACAGAGCAGCCATGCAGGCGCCTGCGGTGCCGGAGCGGAAGGCCGCGGCCACAGCAGCACCCCCAAAAGCGGCAAGGTTTTTCCGGAGGCGACGTCACTGAATCCGCAGGCGCAGGTCCTCGGCGAATCCTTCCACCTGGCTCATGGGCACGATGCGTATGCCTTCTCCGCCGAAAAGTTTCTCGACGAACACTTGCCGCGGATTTTCCGCATCCGGCGCCATGTCCGTGATGGCTGTGATTTCCGCGAGCCGGTCGTGCGCGTGGATGCACCCAGCGGTATCAGCGAGAGCCTTCGCTTGAGGTAAATCGCGCCGCGAAGAAACCAATTGAATGAACCCGCGCACACCATTCTGGTAGCCATAATCGGCGGGAATTCCCCTCTACCGTACTGATCAGTAGGGGAGTGCGTTTGCGAGGGCCGCTGCGTTATTAGGTTCGCAAACGGCTCGCCCCGCGCGTTTGTAACGTGCCAGGCAAACTGGCGGAGATAAATGTCGGGCGTGGTCACAGGTGCGACCACAGGAGTCGGATTTGTGGTTCCCGAGCGCGGTGAATCACCCTCTGTTGCTGGCCACAACCCCAGCCAGCGTTACGGTAAGTCGCTTTCGATCTGAGCATAGACGGCCAGCTGCTTGAAATCCCCCGTCTTCCAATCGCCGAGGTCCGCTTCCAGGATCACGTGGGCGGTCTGGAGCACCCAACACAGTTCGGTCTGGTCAGTAAACCGGACACGTACGTAGAGCATTCCTTCCTCAAAGACGTGTTCGGCCCAGTCCACGATCTTCCCTCTCACGCCGGGGTATTGTTTGCCCGGTCGCTGAACGTTCGGCTTCGCAGCAGATTTGCGCTTCGCCATGGGTCACTTCTTGCTTTCTGGCGCTGGAGCGACGCCAATTTGGGCTTGCCGTGCCGCCTTCACGGAATTCGGTGTGGGTTTCCTCGCGGCCTTCCTGCGCCTGTTGGCAGCCCGTTTCTTAGCCTGTTCCTCATCGTAGTGTTGCTCGTCGTCTTTGTCCCAATCGGGAAGGAGCACGACGCGAGGAGGCAATCCCTTCTTCCTCCGGGTCTCCTCGCGTTCCTTGATTTCGAGGTACAGATCGAACGGGTCTTTGGTCTTGTGGTCGTGTTGCCAGCAGACCTCGTAAGCCAACGTGGAGTCTTTCTCGACGATCTCCCCGAGCTTGCCGATGAACTCGCGGTTGGTATCCGCGCGGGCGGTCTCGATCTCCGCACGGGTGCAGCGGAGATCCTCTTTGTCGAATCGTCTTAGCTTTTCCATGCGTTCGAGCCCGCGGGCGACGTTCTCGAACGCTTGGTTGAGATTCAAGAGTTGTTGCATTAGGTGGAGTTTCACGGTTGTCCTCCTGTTCCGCGAGGTGCTTGACTGCCAGCATCCTCTGTCTGTCTCAGGTACTGCCGTTCCCACTCCCACTGGTCCTCGTCCGTCAGGAACCGCACCTTCGGAGGCTTGCCCTCGATCCGCCGTCGCTCCTCGACGACCTGGAGGTCCCGATAGACTTGGATTTCGTCTAGGGTGTTCTTCTCGTATTCGCGGTGTTTCCTTTCGAATCGGGCAACGTCCAGATCCTCATTCTTCCCGACGTTGTTGCAGAAATAACTGTTGAGCGAAGCGCGATGAATCTCAAAGAGCGTCACCTTTTCGTCGAAGCAGGCGGGGTCCAAACCGGAATCCTTGGCTCGCTTGAGCCGTTCCAATCCCTGAACCGCTTCGTCGAGTCCGCGATTGACTAGCAGAATTGCCTCGGACAGATGGGCCTTTTGCATTTTGAATCTTCCTTTCCGCCTACCGTTGGGGCGCTCGGTCGAACGGTTGCCGAGGTGCCGGGACACACGTACCGCGACGGAATGGAGGGGTCATCGATAGGGAGGAAGCGGCCATCGGCGCTGCACGATGGGAGGAGAATGCTCGAACAAAAAGCAAGGTCTTGGTATGCCTGAAGGCACGCCGCTAACTGCTTGCGTGCGGAAATGGAACGGGATAGCTTGTGTTTCAGCCATCGTTGCACCTCACGTGTGCGACTTGGTTAGGGGCGCGTTCGTGTTAGAAGCACGTGCGCGTCCCGCTTGCTTACTTGGCCCTCTTTGGATGCTTAACCTTCTTGCCTTGCCCTTCGCGAAAGTGATCTTTCTTGTACCTCTTAACGTATTCGACGTCTTGCTCGGTCCACCGCCAATGCATTCCTCCGTCCATTCCGATCTCTTCTGATGCTGCGACTTTTCCGGCGGCTCTCCATCGGAGCAACGTCACCCAATGAACGCCGACTCTCCGGGCGGCCTGCTTCGTCGAGTGAGTCTTCACTTAGGCTATACCCCTATAGCAAAGGTTGTCGAGAATAAAACGACTCTGTCGCTCGGATGCTGCCTGAAGAGTATCGCAAGTACCGAAAATTGGGGACGGGAATTCGGCAACAAGAACCCTCAGCGATGACCGAGTGACGGTAAAACAAAGCACGTGCGCGCGCTGTACTCGAAATCGGAGATCCTTTATGAACTCTAGATCCGACGTGATCATCAAGGACCCGGAAATTCTGGGAGGGACTCCTGTGTTTCGAGGAACACGTGTGCCGTTTAAGAACCTCCTCGATTACCTTGAGGGCGGTCACACGCTGACCGAATTCCTACGTCAGTTTCCCACCGTGACGCGCGAAATGGCTGTCCAGGCGCTCGAAGAAGCCAAAGATTCGCTAGTCGCCAGAATCGCGTGAAAATCCTGCTCGACGAGTGCCTCCCGGTCGATTTACGACATAGATTTTCCGTTCACGAAGTGCACACTGCCGAGTGGGCGAGGCTGAAGGGGGCAAAGAACGGCGAGTTGCTGGATGCCGCCAAGATCGCCGGCTATGACGTGTTGATAACAATAGACCAGGGCTTCGCACATCAACAAAACCTCGGGGGCCGCAAAATCGGGCTGCTGATCCTTGTCGCTCCGTCGAATCAGATCGAAGACTTGGCGCTACTTGTTCCGGCCGCTCTCGCGGCTCTGAATGCAGTCCAGCCGGGGAGTGTCGTTCGATTCGAAGAACGCTAGTCCTGATGGCCCTTACGGTTACTACATGGAACTTTTAGCTCCCAGCAATGCCGACGGTAAAATCCCGCAAGAAGGTCAAGCGAAGGCGAAAGCTTTCAAGATCACTCAGGGCGAACGCGCGCTCCGCAATGCGACTGCGCCCCGCCCCGCATTCTACGTACCTGTTCGACCGCGGGCGCCATCCCGCGCCCATGCTAACGGCCAATAAACCCGCCCGGCAAGCGAATTATTTTCAAACTGGGAACGTGCCGCAAAGGTGCACTGCCGCCGCAATCGGCGCGCCCCATGTTTCGATTCAGCACATGTGCGAGTTTTCATTCCAGGCAGGGAATAGCCGGCAACAAAATTGAGAATTCCGCAACAGGAAGGCAAGGAAGCTGAGACAAAAAGAAGCAGGGAAGCGAACTTCGCGAGCCGCGCCGCGCGCGGAAAAGTCTCGCGCCACCCAAAAAACGCGGGACCGCGCGCGTCTCCGAGCAGCGCGCGGTCCCGCGGAACGTCTCAGGTCCGAAAAAGACCTCAGCGCTTCTTGCGCTTAGCCGCCTTCTTGGCCTTGCCTTTCTTCTTCGCAGCTTTCTTCTTGGGCGCAGCTTTTTTCTTCGCCGCCGCCTTCTTCTTGGGCGCGCTTTTCTTCGCAGCCTTCTTCGGCGCCTTCGCCTTGGGAGCAGCCGCCGGCGCTTCTTCTCCGTCCGGCTCCTCCTCCACAATAATCTCCTCGACTTCCTCTACAATATCTCCGTGAGGGAGTTCCGCGCCTTCTTCCCCCTCTTCCTCTTCGTAACGGGGCAGTTCGTCATCCTCTTCATCATGCTGTTTGGCGTGAAACATTGATCCCTCCCTGGGTGTCGGGCTGCAAAATTATAGTATTAGGCCCTGCGCGCTTATAAACGGAGTACCGGAACTTTGTCAAGATGCAAGGCCGCGAAAACGCCCGCCCGCGAAGAATAATTGACGGCATTATCGAAACAGGAAGGTAACAAAAGGTTACAGAAACTGGTAAGCCACGCAGAATCAGTACTCTATAAACATGCCAAAAATGCGACCGCCCTCAACGCTGAATGGTCAGAACGTCGCCAGCTTTCAACGGCCGCTCGTCTAGAAACGAATTTGCCTGCCGGATACTCTCGACGCTGGTCTTGTAAGCATGTGCAATCGAGTACAAAGTCTCGCCTTGCTTCACATGATGCTCCACGCTCGCGGGCCTGGCAGCGGCGCCGCCCGCCGTCGCAGAAACTTTGCGCACCGTCACCGCCGCATTGCCGTCGCCCGCGGCATGCGCCGCGGATTTCGGAACACCAGAACGCCCGGAATCATCCGGCGATCCGCCTGCATAGATTTTCAATCGCGAACCGCGCGGCACGCTCGCCCCATGAATATTATTCCAGCGCTTCAGTTGCGAGACGCTCACATCAAAACGCTCCGCGATTCCCTCCAGCGTATCGCCGCGCACCACGCGGTAATGCACCAGCCGCACCGCCGGCGGCGCGGCTGGAACATTCAACATGAATCCCGCCGGCACCACCGCATGCGCTTCCAAATGATTCGCGGACTCGATCCCGGCGACGGTCACGTGATAATGCCGCGCGATGTCCGCGATCGATTCGCCCTGCTCTACGGTATGCAACCGCCAGCTCGTCCACTTGTCCGCCGGAACCTGGCTGATCACGTTCAGAAATTTCTCGCCGTATCCCGCGGGTAGATTCAATTCGAAATTCGGATCGTTGGGCGTCACGCTGCGCAACATTTCCGGATTCAATTCGCGCAGATCGTCCAAATCCGCTCCCGTCGCATCCGCCACCAAACGCAAATCAATCGCATGAGCCGGATGAATCACATCCACCGGCGCGGGCTTCTCCGCTTCCACCTGCACGCCGTACAGCGACGGGTCTTTTGCGACCAAAGCTAACGCAATAATAATGGGCACGTAGTTCTGCGTCTGCTTCGGCAGCGCATGACGCTTCTGCAGTTCCCAGAAATCCGCGTAGCCCGTCCGCTCGACAGCCTTCACCACGTTCATCGGCCCCGAGTTGTAAGCCGCCATCACCAGATACCAGTCGCCAAACATGTCGTACAAATCCCGCATGTGCCGCGCCGCCGCCCGCGTGGCCTTCTCCGGATCGCTGCGCTCATCCACATAATATGTCCGGTCCAGATCGTATTCCTCGCCGCGGAAGGGCATGAATTGCCACAAGCCACGCGCTCCCGCACGCGATACTGCCGTCGGCTGAAATGCCGATTCCGCCTGCGCCAGGTACATCAAATCCTGCGGCACGCCTTCTTCCTTCAGCACGCGCCGGATCATATCGTTGTAGCGGCCCGAACGGTCCAAGCCATGCTCCACCGTCGCGCGCCCGCGCACCGTCGTAAAGTAACTCAAATATTGCAGCACCGAATCATTCACCGTCAGCGGCAAATCATGCGGCACGCGCATTAATTCTTTTTCTGCCTGCGCCGCCAGCCGCGGATCCCCCTTCGGCAATGTCATGTCCGCCAGCTCGTCAATCGGCGCCGGCGTACCGATTCCTGCTTCCTCTTCCTCGGCATCCTGCTGCGCGCTGCGCTCGTAGGAATGCAAAGTCTCGCCGATCTGATCGAACAAATCTGAAAGCCGCGGATCGGAATCCACCTGGAATCCGCTCGCCAGCATCAAATCCACCGCGCGATCATAATCCGCATGAGCCTTGTCGAACTCCTCGGATTTATATTCCTTCTGCGCGGTGTTGAAAATCAGCTGCACTTTATCAATCAGGATGTCTATCGCCGCGCGGGTGTCATACAATGAAGCTAAAGAAACGGTGTGCTCTGGAAAAGGCAGCGGTTCTGACACGAAAGCAGGCACCGGAGCAGGCGTCGCAGCCGGCGGCCGCGCCTTCACCTGTTTGCTGGAAACGGCATCGTTGCAAGCGGCCAGCGATAGAATCCCGACAGCAGCAATCCCCGCCCATCCCGAGCAACGCACTTGTCCCGCATGGCGCGCTTGCCCAACGAATTTCACAACGACCCTCGGCTTCATGATCTTCGTCCACCCTTGCGACGCGCGATACCTCCCCGCAGGATTCTACGAAGCAATTTCGGGTCCGTAGCAGGCTTCATCCAACGCGGCGCCGCGTCGTTCACCCCCGTCAAGGGGTACCGGGAATCTTACGAACTACCCACGCCCCGGTCAATGGTCTTGCCGTACCAGCCATTGGCGAAATCAGGACATTGCCTGCCAACACCTTCACGCGTGCCTGACCGGCTTGACGTCCCACTCCGAATGCAGCCTTATACCACCCTCGCACCGCGCGACGCCATCCTGAAATCTTAACCTCCCGGCCACTACCGAATCGTAACTTCCCAGGTATCCGAAGATTCGGAGGCCCGCGATTGCCTCATCCCATCCTTCGTATAAACTCCGGGGCCGCCCCACTGCCCGTTCTCTCTATCCTTTTGTAATCATGCAGTTAAGCAACCCCAAGCTTCCGACAGCTTCTGGCTACCCAGATGCATTTGCCAGTTCATTAACCGCACGTCGCAGCAAACGTGCTTCTCGGGGATGTGTCCCGACAGGGGGATCGGCATGAATCTTCGGCATCGTCTTTTCGCGCGTATCGGGACTTTCTTCATCATTCTGGGAATACTCTCCGCGCCCTCAATACTTCGCGCGCAGACCGCCAAGGTCACCGGTACCGTCCTGGATACTTCCGGCGCGGCCGTCGTCGGTGTCACCGTCACCGCCGCCAACGCCGCCACCTCCATCGAGCGCTCCACTACCACCACCGATACGGGCGCGTACACGATTTCAAGTTTGCCGCCGGCCGTCTACAACTTTAGCTTCACCAAAGCCGGCTTCAAAGTTGCCCGCTTCGCGCAAATCACCCTGACGGTTGATCAAACGATGACCCTCGACGCCAAGCTCGAAGTCGGCGCCGTTTCCGCCACCGTCGAAGTCGCCGCCGCTGACGTCGCGCAAATTGACACAGAAAACGCCACGCTCAGCAACGTAGTCGAACACACGCAGATGACAGAACTCCCGCTCATCCTGCGCGATCCCTATCAGCTCGTCCTCCTCGGCCCCGGCGTCACGCAATCCGACGGCCTGGGCGGCGTCTCCGTAAATGGCGGACGCGAGCGCAATAATAATTTCCTCCTCGACGGCACCGATAACAACGATGCCGACGTGCCCGGCCCCCTCGGCGGCCTGATTGCCGAAAATCCCGACGCCACCGAAGAATTCCGCGTGCTCACCAATAATTTCGCTCCCGAATACGGCCGCAACAACGGCGCCATCATCGACGTCATCACCCGCAGTGGCACTAACCAATTCCACGGCAATCTTTTCTATTTCGGCCGCTGGGACGCTCTCGGCGCCCGCGATTACTTCAATCACCAGATTGACCCGCTCACCGGTGACGTCGCAGCGAAAAATCCCTACGTCCGCAACCTTTACGGTGGCTCCATCGGCGGCCCCATCATCAAGGACAAAACCTTCTTCTTCCTCAACTATCAAGGCGATCGCTTCGTCACTACGCTAACCAACACCACCGTCGTGCCCACCGCCGCCTTCAAATCCGGCATCTTCACCTACACCAACCCGCAAACCGGTGCCAGCCAGGGCATCAACGTCACCGCTCCCGGCACCGGAAACAACGCCACCGGCGTAGGCCTCGACCCCGTGATGCAAAAAATCCTGGCGTTTTATCCCGCGCCCAACCAGGTCAATTCCGACGGCATTACCGGACAGCTCTTCTTTCCCAGCGAGTCGCGCGAGAAAGATGAAGACGCCGTCCTCAAAATTGACCACAAGCTGAATCAGCACAACAACCTCTACGCCCGTTACACCTACAATTATTTCGGCGACCCCAACCCCTTCCACAACGATTTCCTCCCCGGCGGTTTGGGCGACGTCAGCGAGACGGACAAAATTCAAAGCCTCGCCGTCGGCGTCACCTCCACCTTTGGAGACAGCTTCATCAACGAATTTCGCTTCGGCGCCAATCGCATCAACGAGTTCTTCGGCTGCGGCGGCGTTCCGACTTTCGATAGCTTGGGATTTGTAGACGGAGAAGGAATCGGCGCTGACTTCAAGCTCCCTACATTCCAGGGCGGTCAGGGCGGCCCATTTGGCTTCGGCTGTCAAGCCTTAGGCGATGCCGATAGTCAGGCCAGCAAGCAAGGCACCTTCCAGTGGTACGACGCCATGAGCAAAGTCGTGAAATCCCACACCCTCAAGTGGGGCGCCGAGGTCCGCGACGTCTACTCCAACAACAACACGAATTTCTCCTCCCGCGGCCTGTTCACCTTCAACGTTTTCACCGCCAATGGCCTTTCCACTCTGCAGAACCTCAACAACGGAGTGGACTCCAACGAACTCGAAGACACAGTCGGCGCCCTGCTCGGCCTGGTGAATTCTCAGAGCCAAACCCAGTTTTTCGATCGCGCTGGCGACCGCCACTCCACCGACGAACTCAACTTCGTGCAGCACGAGGTTGGGGGCTTCGTGCAGGACAGCTGGAAAGTAAAATCCAATCTGACCCTGACCTACGGACTGCGCTACGAATGGTACGGCGTGCCGTACGAAGCCCACGGCAACTTCGCCACGCTCTTTCAGGATAGCAGCGGTTTCGCGCCCTTCACTTTCCAGCCCGTTGGTCCCGGCATCGGCCACCAACTCTTCAATGATTACTACAAGAACTTCGAGCCCCGCTTTGGTTTCGCCTGGGATCCCTTCAAGAACGGACGCACCTCGGTCCGCGGCGGCATCGGCGTATTCAGCGACCGCATCTACGGCAACCTGGTGTCTGACGCCCGCGGCAACCCGCCCTTTCAACCCAGCACCTTCACCCAACCCGCGCCGTCTATCGGCCCAGTGGCCGCCGCGCAACTCCAGGCGCAGGTGGCTCCGGGAAATCTGACGCCCTCTCCCGTCGTTCCAGACGGCTCGGGAATTTTCCCCGATCTCTTCGATCCCAATATCAAGCCGCCGCTCGTCGTCACCTGGAATATCGGCGTGCAGCGTGAGCTAACTCAAAATCTGAATATTGACGTGAACTATGTTGGCAACCACGCCACGCGGATTCTTCGTGTGGTGGATGGCGCCCCGCCTCAACCCGGCCTTGTCTCTCAGCTCGAAGCCTTCTGCTCAGTTCCCAACCCGAACCAATGCAACGAATCCACGCTTCAGTTTGCCAATCTGTATTTTGGTGCGGAAAGTACAAACCCCGCGACCGGATTGCCGGTTTTGCCGTTCGACGCCGTCAACAACAACGCTTTCTTCGACGCTTTCACCGACCAGACCTCCGGGCACTCTTGGTACAACGGCCTGCAGTTGCAAGTTAGCGAAAAGAATTTCCACGGCCTGCAGATTCAAGGTTCGTACACCTGGGCCCACGCGCTCGACGATTCTTCCGATCCTCTGGTGCCCACTGTCGCCAACGGCAATTTCCCTGTCGATTCTTTCAACTTGCGGCGTGAAAAAGGCAATTCGGGTTTCGATACCCGCCAACGCGGCGTCATCAACTTCGTCTATCTACCGAACATCGGCCGCGGCCGCGCTCATTTCGCGAATGGCTTTACCGGACGCGCTTTGGAAGGCTGGCAGATAAGCGGCATCGCTGCATGGCAAACCGGACTTCCGTATGACATCTTTGGCATCGCCGATACTCTGCACACCAATTTTGCCGACCGTGTCACTGTCGTGAACGCCTCGGCTCTTAAGACCGTTCCATCCACCGGCAAGGTAATTCCCAGCACGGGCGTCTTCACGGGCTACAATCTCGCCGCGTTCAATCCCGACGATGCCACCATCATGCCGATCCCGTTCGACACGCCCTCGAACCTGCTGCGCAATCAGTTCACCGGCCCCGGCATCAATAACTGGGACGTGAGCCTCGCGAAGACCACCGTAATTAAAGAGAATATGACCTTCCAACTGCGCTTCGAATTCTACAATCTGTTCAACCGCACCCAATTCAACAAGCCCGATGCCAACATTCAGGATTCCCTCTTCGGCTACTCCACCTCGCAAGTAGGCCAAAACGACGGCACCACAGGAGCCCGCCAAATCCAAATCGGCGCCAAGTTCAACTTCTGAATCGCGTCACAGCGCGATTCACCTTACGATCCCGCACTGCGAACATCGTAGGGTCAGCAAGGCATCGACATACCGTATACCTTTGGTCGCGCCAAATGGAAGGTTCGGCTGGGGCCTCGAGGTAGGGTCGAAGTCTCGTGCTGTCGAAGTGAAGTGCAGCAGCGTGGGCGCCAAAAAAGCGCCATCAGCGCGGCACTGAGGCCGATGGCGCTCCAAGTTCCGTCGTCCTGCACTCCCTACTCCCACCCTTTGGCAAGTCCGATCTTCAGCACTCTCTAGCCCAGTCGAAACGCGCACCGCGAATCGTGGCCAAAAAACAATGGGCTCAGCATTTTGCGGTATCTCCACTAAACCATAGTTTAGTGCGCAAACAATTCCACCTTTCATATGATGAACTCATTCATCAGTTAGCGATTCAGCATTATTCTTTTTAAAATCAGGCAGTTAAGTAACGACAAGCTTTTGACAAACTGTGGCTACCCATATGCAATCACGAATTCATTAATGTGCAGTGGAGTGTTCGTCCGTTTTTTGGAAATGATCGTCACAACAGGGGGCAACGGCATGAATGTTCAGCGTCGTGTTTTCGGGGCCGTCGGTACGTTCTTTATCGTTTTGGGAATCCTGGTTGCGCCCTCGCTTTTGCGAGCTCAGGCTTCCGCTTCAATTAACGGCACCATTACGGACGCCTCTGGCGCCGTGGTTCCGGGTGCCGCCGTCAGCGTTTCAAATGAGGCGACCAATGCGACCCGAGAGACTCAATCGAACAGCACCGGCACCTACTCCCTTTCCAGCCTTGTCCCCGGGAAATATGACGTAACAATCTCTAAGAGCGGACTTAAGACCCTCAAATTCGCCGCAGTTGTCCTCACCGTAGACCAGGCTCTCACGCTCGATGCTAAGATGGAAGTCAGCAGCGCGAATGTAACGGTGACGGTCGAAGGCACGGATATCGCGCCAATCGACACCACGGATTCCCAAGTCAGCAACGTCGTGGACGAGCAACAGATCGCTGCGCTTCCCTTAATTCTTCGGGATCCCTATCAGCTCGTTCTCCTCACGCCTGGAACGACCTACACAAATACGGGATCCGGCGGATTCTCTGTTAACGGTGGCCGCGACCGCAACAACAACTTCATGCTCGACGGAACGAACAATAACGACCCTGGCGTTCCTGGAAGCGGACTCCTCACCTTGAACCCCGACGCCACTGAGGAATTTCGCGTTATTTCCAACAGCTATCTTCCTGAATTTGGCCGCGACTCCAGCGCCGTGATCGATATCATTACCCGCAGCGGAACCAATGAGTTTCATGGCGACGTCTACTACTTCGGCCGCTGGAACGCTCTGGGCGCCAGGGACTTCTTTAATGGTCCAGATACCGGCAACCAAAGCCCCTACGTGCGCAACACGTTTGGCGCTTCCATTGGCGGTCCAGTGGTTAAGAACAAAGTATTTTTCTTTTTCAATTATGAAGGCAACCGATTCGCCACGGCCACTACGGCTGTCGCCACCGTTCCGGATGCCGCTTTCAAGACCGGGACTTTCACCTATACCGACCCCACGGCCGGCCCCGTCAATATTGATGTCAGCACGCCCGGATCGGCCAACAACGCCTTTGGTCTGGCCTTAGACCCGCAAACGCAGAAGATTCTGAATTTCTATCCTGCCCCCAATGGCCCGGATGTTGTGGCCGGCGTCTCATCGCAGTTCTTCTTCGGCGATACAGACCTCCTCAACGCCAGCAATTACCTCGGGAAAGTGGATTTCAAGATCAACGCTAAAAACACCATAAGCGTGCGTTACCTCGCAAATAAATCTACCGACAACGGCGGCAGCACCAACGTCCTTCCGGGCCTCGGCGGCGATGCCTTCTCGGGCCTGACTCAGAGCCTCAGCGGCCACCTCGCTACCACGCTCTCTCCCACCTGGCAGAACGACTTCTATGCCAGCGGCAACCGCTCGTTCCAGAATTTCACTTGCAACGGCGCCAGCATCATTGACAGCCTGAGCCTTGCCGGTGTGGATCAATTTGGCCGCGGCCGCGATTTTGCGCTGCCAGGTTTCACCACGGTCGGCTGCGTCACTCTGGGCGATAGCAACGGGCAGGATCGTCCCTTCGGCACCTATACTATCGGCGACAATATGACCTGGGTCAAAGGCCGCCACACGATCAAATTCGGGTTCGAATTCGGCGACAACTATTCCAACGATTTCGACGACTTCTCCACCAGATCAACCCCGAATTTCGCGATTTTTACGAACACCGGCACTTCCGCGCTGCAAGCCACCACTCCATTTAGTAATCCCACAGTTGAAGATGCGGTTTGGGGCCTGCTCGGTGGCGTCTTTACTGAATCCCAAACCCAACTCTTCAACACCGCCGGCACACGCATCCCCAGCGACGAACGCGGCTTCCGCGAGCGCGATATCTCGGGATTCGTGCAAGACCAGTTCAAAGTGAAATCCAATCTCACCATAAGCTACGGCATGCGCTATGAATGGGATGGCGTTCCCTGGGTGGTAAGGGATCAGCTCACCAGCGCATCCCCTGAGGCACTTGCTGGGCCTGCCCCGATCACGTTCGTCCAAGTTACGCGTGGAGGAGCGAATCCGCTCTACGTCAACGATCCCAAAGGCTTCGAACCACGTATCGGATTTGCCTGGGACCCCTTCAAGGACGGCAAGACCTCCATTCGCGGCGGCTTTGGCTATTTTCGTGATCGCCAGTTCTTCAACCTCACTGGAGATACACGCGCCAATCCTCCGTTTTCACTGCCCTTCGTAAATACTGTGTACACAGGGCAAAATCCAGCCAACACCAATCCCGCAACCGCGGCCGATCAGATTTCCAATATACCCATCCCGGCCACCCAGCCGGCGCCTGGGTTTGACTTGCCCCAGTTCTCTTTCGCTTTCCCGGCTACGATCAATCCCGGTTTTCGCGTTCCCTACGTCCAGCAGCGCAACTTCGGAATCCAGCGGCAGCTCGGCGCCCACATGGTAGCTGAAGTCAACTACGTTGGCAGCAAAGCCAACCGTCTGCTTCGCGTCATTGACGGCAATGCTCCCATCCCGGCTTTGGTCGCGCAGCTGCGTGCGTTTTGCAGTGTGCCAAACCCATTCAATTGCGTTGATTCTCCCACTGCCAGCCCCCAGGTCGAAACCGTTCAAGGCTCCAATCTCTACATCGGCGCAGAAGAGGGCTTGCTCCCCTTCGACGCGGTCAATAATGCTGCTGCTTTCCACTCCAACGAAGTGGCCAGCATCGCCCAATCCAACTACAATGCCTTGCAAACTTCACTCACTCGGCAGTTCTCCCAAGGCATGTCGTTCCAGGTCAACTACACTTGGGCGCATGCCATCGACGACGCCAGCGACGCCTTCCTTCCCCAGCAAGACCAGACAGTGTTCCCACCCAATTCGAATGAACTCAAGAGGGAAAAAGGCAATTCATCGTTCGATGTGCGAAACCGCTTGGTGTTTAACTATGTCGCCGAGTTGCCTTTCGGCCGCGGCAAGGATCGCCTCAATAACGGTGTAATCGGCCGCGTTCTGGAAGGTTGGTCTTGGTCAGGAATCGGCACACTGCAAAGTGGATTTCCATTCGAGGTCTTCGCAGCGGGAATAGACAGCGATGGCACTGGCGCAACCCAGCGTGCCTCTTTCAGCGCGACTCCTACAGTCGTTCCAGTTCAGTTCCCCACAACTCAAACCGGACCTAACGTTGGCCTGTTTACGTTTCCGCTGTTCGGTGGCCCTGGAAATGTCCACCGCAACACTTACTACGGCCCGGCCTACAAGAACTTCGATATGGTCATCGCTAAAAATACCAAAATCACAGAGCGGTTCATTTTGGAATTCCGTTCCGAGTACTACAACGTCTTCAACCATCCCAACTTCCAACAGCCTGATAATTTCATTAACGACGGCGCCTTCTTCGGCCAATCCTCCGCCGAGGTCGGGCGCAACGACGGCACCACCGGCGCCAGGCAATTGCAGTTCGGCATGAAGCTTCACTTCTAGAAAACGTCCGAAGCGCACTGGCTGTCGCGCGCCCCGTCTGTTCAATTTCCCGGACGGGGCGTGCGAGTTGTTTCCGTCGATTTCATCCGGGTGACGGCCTCCCGGGATTCCGTTCTCGAAGCCGCTACTTCAGCGCCTGCCGCAAATCCTCAATCAAATCCGCGGCATCTTCCAGCCCAATTGAAACTCGCACAGTCCCCGGCTCCACGCCGGCTGCCCGCAACTCCGCCACCGACATCCGGTAGTGCGATGAATACATCGGCAGTACCACCAGCGATTCCGCGCCGCCCAAGCTCACGGCAAGCAAAAACACGCGCGTCCGATCGCAAAAACGCCGCGCCGCCGCTAACCCGCCCTTCAAATCGAAAGCCATCATCCCGCCGAATCCCTTCATCTGCCGGCGCGCCAACGCATGATCAGGATGCGAAGCCAATCCCGGATAATGCACCCGCGCCACTTTCGGATGTTTTTCCAGAACTCGCGCGATAGTCAAAGCCGTCTCGCACTGCCGCCGAACCCGCAGCTCCAAAGTCTTCATCCCGCGAATCAACAAATACGCAGCCTCCGGATCCATCGACCCGCCCAAATAAATAATCATGTCGCGAATTTTCTCGATCAACGAATGCTTTCCCGCCGCCGCCCCCGCGATCACGTCCGAATGTCCCGCCAAATATTTGGTCGCGCTATGCAGCACCAGGTCAAATCCCAACGCCAGCGGCTTCTGCAGCACCGGACTCGCAAAAGTATTATCAATCAAAGAAATCAAATCCCATTCCTTCGCGAAAGCGATCGCCTTCTGCAAATCCACCAATCGCAAAGTAGGATTCGTCGGCGTCTCCACATATAAAACCCGAGTCCGCGGATTCACCAGCCGCTCAATCCCCGCCAAATCCGTTTCCACATGACGCACCGCAATCCCCATCCGCGGAAATACGTCGCGCATCAGCCGGTACGTCCCGCCATACAGCGCCCGCGTCGCGATCACCTCGTCGCCGGCCTTCAGCACCGAAAGCAGCGCGCTGGAAATCGCGGCCATCCCCGAAGCCGTCACAATCGCAGCCTGCGCGCCTTCCAGCGCCGCGATCTTCTCCTCCGCCACCGAAAGCGTCGGGTTTCCGTAACGCGTGTAAATGTACGCGGGCTTTTTCCCCTCGGCCCACAGCTTCATTTCTTCCGTGTTTGCAAAAGTAAAGTTCGCGGTCCGTGCGATCGAGGTTCCCACCGGCGCGCTACGGCGAAATTTGTTTTCGCCGGCGTGAACCGCAATCGTCGCATCCGCCAACCGGCGGCCCTTCACAGGTTTTTTCATGTCGAGCCAGCTTGCCGCAGCAGCCCAAAGTATCGCAAGCTCCAATTTGGCGGAACGAAACGCGCCGCCGCTTCCGCGCAACCGCGCCGTTGGCAAAGCGCCCAGAGTAGGCAACAATGTCTCGCGCCGTGCAGTCGTGCGCAATGTCGTGCCTATTCGTGGCCGTGAATTTCCCGGAGCTGGCACCGATGCATGTAACGCCCGCGCAAGTAATGGTCTCTTCTTGGACCCTCTTCGCGCTCTACTGGCTAATCGCCGCTGTCGGCGTAAAACGAACCGCCAAGCGCGAGACTCCCTCCGAGCGCATGCTCTACGTCGTCTTCATGGCCGCCGGTTTCTTCCTCCTCTACCAGGAGAATCCCAACTGGGGCCCGCTCAACCACCGTTTTCTCCCCGACAAACTATGGATCGCCTGGCTCGGCAGCGCGCTCTGCGCCGCAGGAGTCCTCTTCGCCGTCTGGGCCCGCCGCACCATTGGCAAAGATTGGAGCGCCGAAGTGCAAATCAAAGAAAACCACCAGCTGATTCGCTCCGGCGCCTACTCCCGCATCCGCCACCCGATTTACACCGGCATTCTGCTCGCGACGCTGGGCACCGCTCTCGTCATCGGCGAATATCGCGGCCTCCTCGCTGTGCTCCTGTTCCTGGTCGGCTTCGCCCGCAAAGCCCGCAAGGAAGAATCGTTCCTGGCGGCCGAATTCGGCGCGGCATTCGACGAACACCGCCGCCACACGGGGTTCTTTTTACCCCGCATTTTCTGACAAAATCGCGGCTTTTGGCGGCGCGCCCCGCCGGTTTCGCCTTCTATTTGCTGGTGTTTTCGCCTACAGCTTCGCTGGAATTCCCTTGGCGGGCGCTTTTCCGTGCCATCATTAGGCTATAGCTTTCGCCCCTTTCGTTGTGCCTTTTCAGTTTTCGTGAGAGGAAACGATGAGCAACAAGCTCAGCGCTGTGCTGATTCTGTGCATGTCAACCGTGGGCCTGGCGGGCTGCGACCTGCTGCGGGCTACCGGACCTTGTTACGGAGTGGGCTGCCCAGGCGGCGCCCCAGGCCACAGCGGCCAGTACAAACCAGGCGAAGCCCCCAAAGCGCAAAATGCGTCCGCGCCTGCTTCTGCGCGAACCACGTCTGCATCCACGCAAGCCAACACCGTTCAGCCCAGCGCACCAGCGCAAACTACATCCGCGCCAGCGACACAACCCGCAACGGCGCAAGCGGGCAGCGCACAGCCTGTCAACGCACAAACGGCCGCCGCGCAACTGACACCAGCGCAGGCAGCCAGCCCCGAAGCGAAATCCTCGCCGCTGCATTCGATCGGCGAATTCTTCGCGCGCCTGATCCCGCACCACAATTCCGGCGCGAAATCCGGCGCCTCCGACTAAGCCGAAGCGGACTTTCCGTTCTCCTCCACGTCCTCTCCCGCGTGGTGCGGTTTATGCGCCGCGATCACTTTCTCCGCAATTTCATTCGGCACATAATCGTAATGTGAAAACTCCATCGCATAACTTCCGCGCCCTTGCGTCAACGAAATCAATTCATTGGCGTAACTCAACATCTCCGAAAACGGCACCAGTGCCTTGATCACCACATTCCCCGCACGCGCCTCGCTGCCGCTGATTTTTCCTCGCCGGCCGCTCAAATGCCCCATCAAATCGCCCGAATACTGATCCGGCGCGTAAACCTCCACCTGCATAATCGGCTCCAGCAGCGCCGGACGCGCCTGCTTCATCGCCTCCTTAAACGCCAGCGACCCCGCAATCTTGAAAGCCATGTCGCTGGAATCCACGTCGTGATATTTCCCGTCGTACAAACTCACCCGGAAATCCACCACCGGAAATCCCGCCAGGTAACCGCGCTCGGCCGAATCCCGTACTCCCTTTTCCACCGACGGAATCCAGTTCTTCGGAATCGCGCCGCCGAACACATCATCCACAAACTCGATGCCCTTGCCGCGCGGTAGCGGTTCCAGCTTGATCCGGCATAGTCCGAACTGCCCGTGCCCGCCGGTCTGCTTTTTGTGTTTGCCTTCGGCGTCAGCTTTCGCGCGAATCGTCTCGCGGTAGGGAACTTTCGGCGGATGAATCATCAATTCCACGTGATACCTCTTGCGCAGCTTCGCCACCACCACTTCAATGTGCTGCTGGCCCGCGCCGCTGAGCAAAAATTCCTTGGTCTGCGGGTCGCGCCCAAATCGCAGCGCCAAATCCTCCTCCAGGATTTTGTGAATCGCCACGCCAATGCGATCTTCATCCGCGCGCGTCTTCGGTTCCACCGCAAACGTAATCGAAGGCTCAGGAATCCGCGCGGGAGCGCAAAATATCTGCGCGTTCTTGTCTCCCAGCGTTTCGCCCGTAGTGGTTTCCTTCAATTTCGCGATCGAGCCGATGTCACCAGCATGTAGATCGCTGATTTCCGTGCCGGTTTTTCCCTGCATCACCTGAATATGTTGAAATCTTTCCTGCGTCCCGCGATTGAAATTCGTCAGCGTCGCATCATTCTTCAGCACCCCGGACATCACCTTGAAATAAGTAATCCGCCCCGCAAAAGGATCCGCCAGCGTCTTGAACACAAACACGGAGAGCGGCCCGGAGTCGCTGATCTCGCGCTCCACCGTCTCGCCTTTGTGATCCCCTTTGTGGAAGGCGGTTTTGTGGCACACAATCTTGCCCCGCGCCGCAGGCGAAGGGAAAATCGCGACCATCAGATTCAGCACCGCGTCGCTGCCAATATTGTGCAGCGCCGAACTGAGCATCACTGGGAAGAGGCGCTTTGCCAGCACCGCCTCGCGCAAGCCGATCACCAGGTCGTGCACCGGCAGCGTGCCCTGATCAAAAAACTCCTGCATCAGCGCGTCGTTGCCTTCGGCCACCATTTCCACCAGCGTCTCGTGCCCCAGCTTCGCTTCATCGGCCAGGGCCTGCGGAATTTCCTCGATCTTCGCGATCCCGTTTCCGTCCGGCGTGTAAATCAGCGCCTTCATCGTGATCAAATCCACAACTCCGCGAAATCCTTTTTCCCAGCCGATCGGCAATTGAATCGGCACCACGCCGCGTCCGAAAACTTGTTGCACCGAATCCAGCGCCCGCTCGTAGCTCGCCAGGTCCCGGTCCATCCAGTTCAGCAAAAATGCGCGCGGCAAATCGTACTCCGTCGCGTAATCCCACACTTTTTCCGTCACGACCTGCACTCCAGCGGCCGCATCCACCAGAATCAACGCCGCGTCTGCCGCAATCAGCGACGATTTTGTCTCATTGATGAATGTGGAATAGCCAGGAGTATCCAGCAGATTAATTTTGGTCTTTTCAGGCTGCGCCGGCGCCTGCCATTCCGCGTGCGCCACTCCCGTATTGATCGAAATCTTCCGCGCCACTTCTTCTTCGTCCCAATCTGTGGTTGTCGAGCCCTCTGTGACTTTTCCCAGCCGCGGCGTCATCCCCGCCGTGTGCAGTAACGACGACACCAGCTGGGTTTTCCCCGTGTCGCCGTGGCCGACAATGCCAACATTTCGAATCCATTCAGTGTTGTAGTTTTTCATTTTTCACCTCGGAGGAATTGAAAGCGGAAAACAGAAATGCGAAATCGGAAAATGGAAATGCGCTGCGCGCACGCGACTTAGCGCCAGGGCCGGTCGGAATAGGCATTTCGTAAGGGGATAGAACGGACGTCCAATTCGAGCTGTAAGGCGAGGCGAACATCATCACGGCGCCGCCCCCCGGCGGTTGCGCTCATGACCCTGCGGAAACCCGGATGCTAGCACACGCCCCGCCGGAGATTCAACCGCAACAACCTGCGTACTAGGACCCGCTATTTATCCTCGATTTTCGTGCTCCGCAGCTTCCACGCATCACGCGGGATTCGCTCCATGTGAAATAAGTCCGACGTTCGCGCATACCACCCCGCACCATGCATGCGCCCGACCAATTTCAGTTGCGGTGTGTCAATGTGGTGTTTCACGGGATCAATCACAAATTCGTCCTGCACGTGCATCGCCAGTATCCGCCCCAGCACCAGCCCGCTCTCCTCTCCCAACTCCACGATCTGCATCAACTCGCACTCCATCGAAACAGGGCTCTCGGCAATGCGCGGCGGTTTTACCTTCACGCTCGCAACGGTCTCGAGGCCGGCCTCGTGCGGCTCGCTCACCCCGCGCTCGAATTCGATCGCCGTGATGTTCATCCGTTCGCGAAGTTCCTCCGACACCAGGTTCACCACAAACTGTCCCGTTTCGCGAATATTCTGCCGCGTATCCTTCGGCCGCCCCGCATCGTGGCTCCCAATTCCAATTCCCACCACCGGAGGATCCCCGGCAAAACCGTTGAAAAAAGAAAATGGCGCCGCGTTCAACTGCCCCTGCAAATCCTGCGTCACAACCCAAGCAATCGGCCGCGGCACAATCGTCGAAACCATCAGCTTGTACCGCTCTCGAGCAGAAATCGTAGCGAAGTCGAACAGCATCGTAATTCCTCCCGTGTAAGCAAGTCAGCGCCCCATCCAGTACAGATTTCGTACAAGTCGCGGCCGGTTTTCGTCCGGTAAGTACTAGTTCTGTACCATTTCTATACCGCGTCTGTCCCGACGCACAGCTGTTTTGCTCGCTCTCACGTGCTAGCGTGATGAGGGAGCGAAAAAAATGAATAATTTTACATTTCCGCGCGACGGCGCCAGGTTCTTGCGGCCCCGGAAGGGAAAAAATCCGCTCCCCGCTATGCGCAGCCGCCGGGATCGCTCCCCTTCTCGCCCCAATCCTCGCGGCTCGCGCAGCTCACTCGGCTCACGAAACCGTTTCTAATCGGCAGTCGGCAATTATTAGAAACAGAACCAACGTACTCACAACAAAGGAGAAATGATTCTCTAACCGGTACTTTTTTGGCACTTCTTGCAAGTTGCCGCGTCGCCTATGCCACCTTGTCACCTCGCGCCTTGCGTTGCGTCACCGCTCCAGGGAGTGAGGCGTGGAATCCAACGCGGTACGTTCGCGCGGAAGGATTCGTATTTTGCGCCGAAGGTTTTTCGCAGTGTAGGCTCCTCATAGGTGAGGACGAACAGATGTGCCACGAGCCAGGCGAACAGCGCGTACTCGAAAACGCGAACGTCGCCGAACAGCAGCGCCTGTCCCAGAATCACGGCGACGACTGCGGCGTACATCGGATTGCGAACGAAGCGGTAGAAGCCCTTGACGACCAGATGCTTGGTGGGAAAGACGGGTGCAGGCGTGCCCACTCCTTGCAGTGCGAAACGCGCGAAAGAATCGAGGACCACGAATGCGCCGGCAGCTATGATAACGACGCCGATGACGCGCAACTGCGCGTAGCCCGCAAACGGCGTGCGGAATTGCCAGCGGCAAATCCACCAGGGGAGCAGTCCTGCGACGCAGCCGGGAGCGAGCACCAGAAACAGCGCGGTACCTACGAGCGCAAGCGCGCGGCGCGTTCGATCGTTCGGTTGCGATTGGCGTTCAGCGATCATTTCATTTGCCTGCCAAGTGTGCTGCATTTTAGCAGCGGCATGCAATTCATCTGCGAAAAGTTAGTTGGCGAAACTTGCGTTATACTGCGCGGCACGATGAGCGTGATTATTTCCATGCTGCGCGGCGTGAACGTGGGTGGCCACAACAAGATCAAGATGGACGAACTACGCGCGGTGTACCAGTCGCTGGGATTGCGCGACGCGCAGACGTACATACAGAGCGGCAACGTGGTGTGCCGCGCGGACAAGCGCGAGCTGGCGACAGTGTGCGCACGGATCGAGAAGGGCATCGAGCGGAATTTTGGATTTCGCCCGGGCGTGATTGTGCGCACCGCGCCAGAATTGCGCGAAGTGATTGTGCGCAACCCGTTCGCGAAGCGCTCCGGCATAGACGCGAGCAGATTGCTGGTGGCATTTTTGGCGAGCAGCCCGGCGGCAGATGCGCTCGATAAAGTGCTGAAGATGAAGTGCGAGCCGGAAGAATTGCGCGTGAGCGGGCGCGAGCTTTTTATTTATTATCCGGATGGCATGGCGCGGCCGACGTTGCCCTTGGCGACGGTGGAGCGGGCGTTGAAGATTTCGTTCACCGGGAGAAATTGGAATACGGTGCGGAAGTTGCTGGAGATGGCGGAGGCGCTGGAGGCGGCGGGGTAGGGTTCAGCGGCCCCGCGCGCTGGTGGCGGAGGAAGGGAAGAGAGATCCTTCACCCGCAGTCGCGGGTTCAGGATGAAGGCGCTGCGCTCAGGATCAGGACGCAACCGAGCGCAGCGATGAATGGTGATGACGGTACACCGTCGTTACATTTTGCCTTCGTCGGCGGAGGGGCCGTAGACGCTGGGCACTGGGACGTTATTCATGCGCAGATAAACACCCAGCTGCGCGCGGTGATGAATCACGTGATTCATCACGAAGCTGCGCAAGAACGCGATGCGCGGCATGACCATGATGGTTTGGCCGCCGCCCAGAAGCTTCCAGTTCTTCAGCAGATGCTCGTCGCTGGCGCCGGCGAGCGCGGCGCGCGCTTCGGTCACTTTTTTGTCGAAGGTATCGAGAAGTTGCTGGCGTGAGATCATCACCAGCGGCTGCATGGGCGGGGCGCCCACCGGGCGAAAATCCAATTCATCTTGATTAATAATGGTCGCGCCCCAGCCAGATAGCTCGGCGAGGTGTCCGGCGAGCCGTCCCATCTTCATGGATTTCTCGTGCGGCGCCCAGTCGGGCTTGCCTTCGGGGACGCGTTCCAGAGTTTGGCGGGTGCTGATCATTTCGTGGTCGAATTCGGCGAGCAGAGCGTCGCGTATGGCCATGGTTTTCTCCTTGGGGGGATCTGGTTCGGCACATCTTACCTCAACCGGGATTGGACGAGGGTGCGCGCGAGAAGTTGCTATGGCGCGATGCGGAACTTGCCGGATTCCTCTAGGTAGCCGTAGGCCATGCGAGGGGTGTTGAAGGCGGCGGCGGGGCGGCCCTGGCGGTCGAGGAGGATCAGTCCGCCGGTTGTGTGCACGCGATGCGCGAGCTTGCGGATGCAGGCATCGGCGACGGCTTGCGCGAGCGAGAGCGGCCCGGCTTTCTTGCGATGCGAGAGCAGCACGCGCTGATCGTGTAAAAGGTCGGTGGCCATCTTGGCCATTACAATCTTCATGATCCCTTCTCCGTGGCCGGTGCAGGAAACGCCGCCGGCTTCCGCGTCGGCATAGCAGCCGCAGCCGATGAGCGGCGAATCACCGACGCGGCCGGGAAATTTGCAGCAGGTGCCGCCGGTGGAAGTTCCGGCGAAGAGGTGGCCGTGCTCGTCGAGAGCGACGGCGCCGACGGTGCCGGATTCGTGGCCGAGATGATGTTCGGCGGCATGCGAATCGCTGAGGCAGCGGCGCCAGGCGATGCGTTCGCGTTCGTGGATCAGGTCTTCGGGCGGACAAAGTTCGATGCCATGTTCTTCGGCGAATTTTTCGGCACCTGCTGCGACGAGCATCATGTGCTCGCTGTGTTCGAGCACGCTGCGCGCGAGGCGGATGGGATTGTGAATGTGTTCGACGGCTGCGACTGCTCCGGCTTTCAGCGAGCTGCCGTCCATGAGGATGGCGTCGAGCTGGACGTGGCCGTCGGAATTCAAGTGCGAGCCGAAGCCAGCGTCGAAAGTGGGATCGTTTTCCAGAATTACGATGGCGGAAGTGACCGCATCAATCGCGGCGCCGCCGGAGGAGAGAATTTTCCATCCGGCTTCGAGCGCGCGTTGAATTCCGGCGCGGCAATCTTCGACCGATTCGTCGGGGATATTCCAGGCGCCGCCGTGGATGATCAGGGAGGGCTTCAAGGGTCCGCGAAAATGTTCGCAAGCCATGATAACGCAGGCGGCGGAGCAGGCGAGGGGGAAGGCGCGGCGTGTGTACGGATGGGTGAACAGAAGAAGGGAGGCGGGCATGAAGTGCGAGGCACGAGGCAATGAGCATCATGCAGGCACGACCAAGAAAATTGTACGCGACTGAGGAGCACGGCCAACAGTGGCTGTGCCACGATTAGTGGGCTACGGCTTTTTCTGCGCCGAGGCCGGTGTTGGCGCGGACTTGCAGTTCGGCGAATTTTTCTTCGCCGGCGGGATCGCGCTTACTTAGCAGCGTGCCAAAGATCGCGCCGAGAAATCCCAGTGGGATGCTGAGGATGCCGGGATTTTCCAGCGGGAAGATGGGGGCGTGCTGGATTATGTGACGCGCGGCGGGCGCTACGGTGGGCGCGTCCACGGTCATGATGCTGGGACCGAGGAAAATCAGGACGATCGAAGCAATCAGGCCAGTGGCGAGCCCTGCGACGGCGCCGACGGTGTTGAAGCGCTTCCAGAAAATCGAGAACAAGATCACGGGAAGGTTTGCGGAAGCGGCGACGGCGAAAGCGAGCGCGACCAGGAACGCGACGTTCGCGGTGGGGCCAAGAACGATAGCGATGGCGATGGAAATTGCGCCAACGACGAATGCGGCGATGCGCGCAACGCGGCGTTCTTCTCCGGGATTGTGTTCCTGGCCGTGGCGGATGATGTTGGTCCAGACGTCGTGCGCGAAAGATGTGGAGGCGCTAATGGTGAGTCCAGCGACGACGGCAAGAATGGTGGCGAAGGCGATGGCGGAAATGAAGGCGAAGAAAACGGGGCCGCCAAGGTTTTGCGCGAGCAGCGGCGCGCTCATATTGTTACCGCCGTTTTTGGCGATGAAGTCGCGGCCGACGATTGTGGCGGCGCCCCAGCCGAGAAAAGTGGTGAGGATGTAGAAGATGCCGATGAGCCACATGGCCCAGACCACGGAGAAGCGCGCAGTTTTTGCGTCAGGCACGGTGTAGAAGCGCACGAGAATGTGCGGCAGTCCGGCAGTGCCGAAAATGAGCGCGATGCCGAGGGACAGAAGATCCAGCGCGCCGTACGGCGGTTTATAGCGCAGGCCGGGCGTGAGGAAATCTTTCACGACTTCAGTGCCGTCCGGCGCGTGGTAATGAACCTGGCTGACGGCGGTGAAAAATGCGCCGAGGCTAAAGCCAAAATGCGCGAGGACCATGAAGCTGAGAAGAATCGTGCCGGAGATCAGCAGGATCGCTTTGATGATCTGCACCCAGGTGGTGGCGATCATGCCGCCGAAGACGACGTAAACGATCATCAAGATTCCGACGCCAGTGACAGCGAGGCGAAAGCTGATGTGTGAATCTTTCAGCAGCAGGGCGACGAGCGCTCCGGCGCCAACCATTTGCGCGATCATGTAGAAGGTGCTGACGGTGATGGTGCTGAGCGAGGCCATGGCGCGGACCGGTCGAGGGTGCAGGCGATAGGCGAGAACGTCCGCCATGGTGTACTTGCCCGTGTTGCGCAGAGGCTCGGCGACGATGAGCAGCACGGTGAGGTAGGCGACGAGAAAGCCGACGGAGTACATGAAGCCGTCGTAACCGAAGAAGGCGATGAGTCCGGCGATGCCCAGGAACGATGCGGCGGACATGTAATCACCGGCGACGGCGACGCCATTTTGCCAGGCGCTGACGCGACGGTTCGCAGCGAAATACGAAGCGGAGGAGCCGGAGAGGCGCGAAGCCCAGGCGGTTATGCCCAAAGTGACGGCGATGAACGCGAGAAAGAGAATGAGCGTGGTATTCATCGGTCAGTTTCCCTTCGCTTCAAGATTGCCGAGATCTTTGATTACTGCGGCGGCGCGCGCATCGAATTCGCGGGCAGCGCGGACGTAGAGATACGCGATGATCCATGCGACGATGAATTGCGAGAGAGCGAATAGGTAGGCGATATTTACCGGTCCCCAAACTTTGCGTTGCACGAACGCGGGGAAATAGCCGACGGAAATCGGGAGCGCGAAATAGTAGAGGATGAAGAAAATTGTGGCGGGGAGGACGAAGGATTTTTTGGCGGCGAGAAGTTTTTTGAAATCGTCGGTCTGCGCGACGCGGTTCCAGATGGAAGCGTTTGAGGAAGGTGTGCGAGGGTCCGGGCTCGGTGGTGTGGGCATTTTTTTCTCCTCGCCCCTAGTGCGGGCGTGACGGTCGTCAGTGAAGTTCGTGCTGGTGCGTCGCGCAGGAGTTGCCGTACAGCTGTGTAACTGAGCGCCACTTATATCATGAAAGCGGCGTGGAGCCGCAAGTCGCGGTGGACCATATCTCAGAAATGTGAATGGCAGGTTAAAAGATTCGAACGAAAGACAGCGTCATAAGTAACTGCGCATTGGAGGGAAAGGTGTTCTCCTGGAATCGTGAGACTCATTCCGGGGTCAGGAACCCACGTTGACAATTTTTCCGATCCAGTTTGGCTCATCTGTCGCGGCGCGAAGCAGGCAGTGGGCGCAATCGTCGAAGGAAAGCGGAACGAGTGGCGCGACTCGTGCTGACGGACCTGCTGTATAGCGCCCCTTCGCCGGCTTATCTGCTAATACGACCGGGCGAACGATGACCCACTCCAAATCTATTTGCTGCGTCATCCGCTCGGCGACCGCCTTGTCAATAATTGCAGCAGTGAATATCCGGCCGGATACGCGGACGACAAAGCGGTTGGGCCAGGAGAGCTCGCGTCCATCGCTCAAGCCGATACCACTTTGCAATACGAATCGTCGGACGTTCGCGCGTTTGCATTCGGTGAGAATGCTGGCGACACCGACTGACATGAGCGTTCCTGGCGAGAGATTTTTTTCTGGTCCGATGCAGCTAATGACGGCCTCCACGCCGTCAAGAGCGCCTGTCAGGCCCCCTGAGGAAAGGACATCTGCTCGGACGAAGGACAGCCGGTCGGCAGATGGGAGTCGCTCGGGATAGCGAGCAACGGCTGTAACGGAGTGTCCCTGTGCAAGTGCATGCTTTACCGCTCTGCGTCCCGTCGCACCCGTCGCTCCAACAACCGCTATCTTCATGTCTCGACCCTGTTGCCACCCATCACGATGATTCGAAACGTTAGCGCCATCCGTCGCCTGTAGTCAGACAGGTTTCCGGTGGCCGACTGGACGCCAGCCGAACTGCCGAGAAGATGCACCGCCAGTTCCTGCACGCCGATTCCAGCAGCCTCGCCACCTCCGGACAGGTCATGCCTTGTGCTACTAACAAGACGGCGAGCAAGCGGTGATCGTAGCGGGACTCCACCGAACGCTGGATCTCCTGTTGCAGGCTCAGCACGGATGTAGCATCGAAAATCCGCATTGGTGGTTTCATGATTCCAGCACAACACCTTTCCTTGCAATGCGCAAGAACCCTTGACGCTGTGTGTAGTCCGGCGGGCGGAAAAATATTTAGCAACGGAACGAATCAAAGATGCGGGAAGAAAATCAGGGTGATGCCGATGGCGATTAGGAGCGGGCCTAGGAGGAAGACGAAGCTTACGCCGAGGAGGAAGCGCACGGCGCCTTGGCGTTTTTGGGCGGCCTCTTTGGAGGGGAAGACGGGTGGAGTGGTTTCGCGATTGTGGAGCAGGGCGCGGAAAAAAATGAGATAGGCGACCATCCAGAATTTAATTTCGTGGCGCGATTGCCAGAGCAGGTCAATCCCGGCGCAGATGACCAGCAGGCCGATGATGCCGAAAAGCTTGGGCACGACTAACCTCCGCGGCGGGCTGTGCGGGTGAGCAGTGGTGAAGAATCATGGACGTCGCTGGGAATATTGGCTTGCAGCGAAGTGGGCGCACCTGCGGGCAAACCGGACGGGTGCGACCCAGGACGCGCAGGCCTGCGTTGCGGCGAGACTGGTGCGTGCGTTTCCACTTTGGTTTGCTGCCAGGTGCGCACGATGCGATGGATTACGGTGATGTTCGGACCGATCGCCAGGATCCAGAGCACCACGTCCATGCGATTGGTGAGTGCGCCCAAGATCATCAGCGCCAGGCGCTCGGGGCGCTCCCAAAATCCGACTTCGGCAGAGGGCACCAGAGATTCCGCGCGAGCCTTGGCGTAGCTTACCATCACGGAGCCGGCCATAGCGGCGCCTGCGAGCATGGCGTAACCGAAGCGATTCACGTGCGAGTAGTAGACGAGTAGGCCGAGAAAAAGAATCAGATCGGCGTAGCGATCGAAAATCGAATCGAGAAATCCGCCGAACATCGAGACGCGGCCTTGGCGGCGCGCGACGGGACCATCGAGAAGATCGCAGAGTCCGGCAAGAATCATCATGCCGCCCGCGGCAGCGAAGCGCCCGGCAGCAAAAAGTATACCGGCCCAGAAATTCAAAATGAGAGCCGACCAGGTAATCACGTTGGGAGGAATGCCGGTGGCTGCAACCAGGGTTGCAAGACGTTCGATGGGCCAGATCAGGAGTCGGCCGATAGTGCGCGTCAGCATGAAAAAAGTTTCACCTGCTATTCCTCGTCGTAGATGGTGAAAAGTCCCACGACTTCGTAATCTTTCAGGCCGGCCGGAGTGGTGACTTGTACTTCGTCACCGACTTTTTTCCCTAGCAGGGCGCGACCGATGGGCGAACTGGTGGAGATCAGGCCTTTGGCGGCGTCGGCCTCTTCGACAGTCACCAGTTTGTACTCGATTTTAGCGCGCTTCGCAACGTCCAAAACGGTGATGCGCGAACCGTAAGCGGCGCGGTCTTTGGGAAGATTGCTGAGATTGAGCATAGAGAGATCCGCCATGCGCTGGTGGAGCTGGCCGAGGCGCGCGGAGACGAAGGACTGGCGCTCCTTGGCGTATTTATACTCGGCGTTTTCTTTCAGATCGCCGTGAGCGCGAGCGACGCTGATTTCTTTGGGCAGGTCGGTGTGCAACTCATGCTCGAGCAGGGCGATTTCGTCGGTAAGTTTTTTCTTAATTTTTTCAGCTAGATCAACCATTTTTCGGGGCGCCTGGAGGGGTTCGATTTAGCGGGCTCGATCCCACTCTGCTTGGTACGTTAACCGAACGATTATAGAAGATTTACATGGGCGACAGCAAATTAGATGGATTTGGCGTGGTGGAGAGATTCCGAGAATGCGTGCGGTTTCAATGGGTCGCTCGCTGGCCGCAAGTGCTGCAGCTAATAGATTTGTACTATTCCCCCGCTGCTGCCGCCCGTATACAGTCCTGCAAATTTCGGCGATTCGCCTTCCAATCTGGCGAGAAGGGGTCTCATGTCCGTTCAAGCTTCCGCGCTCCACCAGCCGTCGTCCGTCGTCAGCAGCACTGGTTGGCGTAGCCGCACGCTTGCCGTTATTTTGATGGTCGCCATCGCGGGCATTTTCTGGGCGGATTCACGCTACCCAGCGCTGATGAAGCGCTACCGCGCCGGCACGCAAGTTAAGGCTGCCGGCGCGCTGACTTTCGGGACCGTTTATCCGGTGGATCGCACGATGCCGCTCGCCACTCGTGTGTGGCGCACTTCCATCAACTGGCTCGACGCAAATCGCATCGGCATGACGTTCGCCTTCCTTTTCGGTCCCGCCGCGCTCACTTTTCTGGCTACGGTTCGGCGGCGGCGAACCGGTTCTCGTTATTTGAATGCGCTTGTCGGCGCGGTGGTCGGCGCACCTTTGGCGGTCTGTAGCAACTGCGTCGCTCCCATTGCGCGCGGATTCTACGCTTCCGGTATGAGCACTGAATCCGTTCTGGCCGCTACGTTCGCTTCGCCTGCGCTTAACGTTGTGGTGTTGGCAATGACATTCGCACTGTTTCCTGCGTCCATCGCGCTGCTCAAGCTAGCCACGGTTCTGTTTCTCATTTTCGTCTTTGCGCCGGCTGTTGCTTCGCGCCAAGGAGCATCTGATCGTGCTGTTGCCTGCTCCATCGAAGTACCCGTATTGGAGACCTGGACCCAAGCGCTGGTTTCGACGGCTCGCTCTTTCGCGCGGAGCTTCTGGTATGTTTTCCGTGTGGCCTTTCCATTAATGATTCTCGCGGCGGTTCTGGGTGCACTTGTCATCGAGCTGCTTCCGCCGCGAGCGCTGAATGCACAAGTCACTGGCGGCGGGATCATTCTTGTCGCGCTGGTCGGAGCTTTCCTGCCTGTTCCGCTGACTTTTGACGTGGCCATTGCGTACATTGCCATGACGAAAGGTGTTCCGCTTGCTTACGTCGTTACGATTCTCTGCACGCTGGGCATCATCAGTGTCTTTTCGGTTGCCATAATCGGAAAGACCATTTCGTGGAAAGTCGCAGCCGCGGCTTACGCTGCCGTCGTGGCTCTTGGCGCTGTCGCCGGCCTGCTTACACACGCAATCAGCTGATCCCTCGCGGTCTTTCCCCGTCGCGCAGGATTCAGATCCACATTCCCGGTTTTCGTGGAGTAACAATCCGCGAGCGGCGCCTCTACACACGTTCCACTTCTGGCCGGCATTTTCAGCATGCAGGCGTAGGTCGAAACAGTTGGTTCAGCGACCGACGCTGTCCTGGATTACTGCGTTTACTGCGGGGAGGATGCCGAGATTTCTGTAGATGGGGCGGATCAGTTTGCGGATGGCGGGGAGGCGGCTGGCGAACCAGGCGGCGCCTGCGATGCAGCAGGCTCCGCTGAGCATTACGGTACGCGGCGCGCCGATGGCGTGGGCGAGTGTGCCGGCTAACAAGCTGCCAAAGGGAGCCATACCTACGAAGGCGACGGTGTAGAAGCTCATCACGCGGCCGCGTTTACTTTCTTCAACGATGGTTTGGATGATGGTGTTGCTGGCCGCCATTTGTTGCATTAGGCCGAAGCCGCAGACGAGCATCAGCAGCAGCGAAATCCACAGGGTACGCGACATTCCGAAAAAGATGAGGCCAGCGCCGAAGGCCACGGTGGAAAGTGGGATCATTTTACCGAGGCCGAGGACGGTTTTTCTAACTGCGAGAGAGATTGCCGACACCAGAGCGCCGACGCCAACCGCGGCCATCAGAAAACCGAGAGTGTGCGGTCCGCCGTGCAGGATTGTTCCTGCGAAAACGGGCATTAGCACGGTGAAGGGCCAGCCGAGCAAGCTGACGGCGGCGAAAAGAAGGAGGATGGTGCGAATGGGCGCGAAGCCGGAAACGTACGTCCAGCCTTCTTTCAATTGCATAAGCACGGAGTCAGTGTTGCGTTTTATGGTGGCGCGGTGCAAGCGCATGGCGTAGAGCGAGCCGATTACGGCGAGGTAGCTGATGCCGTCAACCAGGAAACAGTAGCCTTCGCTGGAGATGGCGATGACGACGCCGGCGAGCGACGGGCCGACCAGGCGCGCCATATTGACCATGGAAGAATTCAACGCGATGGCGTTGCCGAGGTCCTGTTTGTCTGCGACCATTTCGACGAGGAAGGCCTGGCGGCCGGGCATGTCGAATGCATTGATCGTGCCTTGAAACGCGCTGAGCCAAATGATTTCGCGAATGTTGATGTGGTGGCTGAGGGCCAGTGCGGCGAGCGCGAAGGATTGCAGCATGGCCAGGGCTTGCGTGACGAGCAAAACGTTGCGGCGATTGAGGCGGTCGACCCAGACTCCGGCGAAGGGGGCGAAGAGGAACGTGGGGATTTGTCCGGCGAAGCCGACGACGCCGAGGAGGAATGCGGAACCGGTGAGGCGATAGACGAGCCAACTGGTGGCCAGGCGCGTCATCCATGTGCCCATCAGGGAAATGCTCTGGCCGCCGAAGTAGAGGCGAAAATTTCTGTGGCGCAGGGCGCGCCACGCGTGGGAGACGCCGGCTAATTTGCGCGGCGGAGGATTGGTGGGAGGGGCCTGGGTGCTCACGGAATTCTATTTTGCCATCAAGGTCGTGGAGGCGGGGCGCAAAATTTGAGGAGTTGAGATTTTGTGCGGATGATTTTGCTTGGGGAAGGCCGGATGGTAAGGCGGCTGAGAGCGATTTATTTTGTGTGACGGAGCGACTGTGCTTGAATCTGGGATTGCACGTTGCGAGGGCACTGATGGCAGATGCGCCCGAAACGGCTCGATGTTCGATCGGGAAGGTCGACACTATCATTATATGTGCTGCATTGCAGTTGTTGCTGGCGCCGCTACGTTTGTTTGGTCTGCCGAAACAGCCGCTGCAGGGAGCCGGTCCTCAGGCTGCGGTTCTTCCGATCACCAACGACACGGACGAGACCATCGATCTGAACGGCGACAGCTTCTCGGTTTCCATGCCCACGCTCGCGCTGGACGGCTTGGACTTCTTTAACAACGCACCGTTCTTCCTCGACCCTGGCGCGAGCAGCGGCCCTTTCGACATCTTCGCCATCACGATCAGCCCGACCTCCGCTTCGGGGACGGTTGGTCCAAATATCTTCCAGGTCCTCGGCGGGCCAGACGGAAACACGTTCGATGTGTTGGGTACCGCTGCGTTCAACGTGGAAGTGGAAGGTTCGCCGACGGTCCCCGAGCCTTCTGGGATGTTGTTGTTGCTGTGCGGAATCACGGCGCTCGTTCTGGTGCGCGGCTGCGTCAGTGGAGTTGCAGTTCTGGCCGCAGCGGGATTTCCGCAGCGCAGGAATTCGTAGGAGTTTTGGCCAGTAGAAATTCAGGCGACGTTGAGGTCCGGATTCTGCGGCCTTCGCGGGTTTTTTCTGCGCGCCATCCAAGGAACGGAAGTGCTGGCGCAGCGCCTAAAAAGTTAGCAGCTACGATCCACGTCGCGCAGACTTATCTTGGCTACCGGATCTCAGAAAGCAAAATCGTAGAAGCAGGTCACCGGCTCAAACACTATTCTGTCTCAAGAGAGAATCATTTGTTGTCGGTCAGCGCCGCGCGGATCATTGCGCACCTCAAGCACGACTCAGCTTCATTCAGATTGATCGAAGGGCGGGCGGGTGTGTTCCATATATTGTTCGAGGTTGCCGGTGACTCTATCCAGCGATGAGCGTGCCCCGCAGAATCCAATCCGCCTGTTCGTGCCGTGAGCTCACCTGCGTACGATTGTTCGCATGCTCATTGAGAAAGCAGGTCTAGCACTTCGCGCTACGGAATCCTTGTTACGGGTCGTCGGGATCTTCCCGCGCGCACTCCTCAATCTCTGCCGCGAACACGACTCGCTTGACTCGCCCTCGGAAGTTCCTTCGTGGCGCGCGGTAGAAAGCTAGTTCGCCCGTCTTTCCTGGCTAAACCCTGCGCCTGAACCGCTCGCTGCCTCTGTCAAGGCTCTCCGTTGCGCTCCGATGAACGCGAGCCCCGCGGCCTTGACAACGCCGGCGGGCAAGCGCGTTCCCTTGCCATGAAGGATATTTTCATTGGGCTGCGCCAGGTGTCCCTCCGTCTTACGAAGTGGAACCAGTGGCTCTGGGGGATTTTCTGGACCTGCCCCCAATAAAT
>Ga0209275_10000039_pt1 | contig 36624 bp, 29 predicted proteins | sample HubBroMetageREF2_FD_188344 | JGI IMG/M metagenome (GOLD analysis project Ga0209275, IMG submission 188344) | Reference soil microbial communities from the Hubbard Brook experimental Forest, New Hampshire, USA - Hubbard Brook CCASE Soil... | ecosystem: Environmental > Terrestrial > Soil >... | reverse complement strand
AGCCTAGTAGGCAACGGGTCGGGCCCTGGTACCCGACCGTCAAATTGGGATGGTTGCGGGGGTTGGATTTGAACCAACGACCTCCGGGTTATGAGCCCGACGAGCTACCAGGCTGCTCCACCCCGCGTAAGCATGATAGCGGATGCGAGCAGTGCCGTCAAACGCTACCGCCCGCAGTGAAAAGCAAACCTAAATTGATCGCAGCAGAAAAAACACGAGGGGAACCAAGCCGCGCGCAACCTACCAGGAACTATACGGCGTGCTTTCGAACGGAGACAGCTTATCGGAGGAGGAATTCACGTCACTGATACCGTAGCAGCTTTGTTCAGGGCTCAACGCGACGTCATCGGATTTCGTAACCCAGTCGGTTTCGTTGGTGACCGGATCTTTCGGCACCGATCGCAGATAATTGTTGCTCACCAGATCGTCCAGCGAAGAAGGCCCACATTCTTTGTCGCGCGTGTAGTCCTGGATAGCCTGCCTCATCACCTTCAGATCCGATTTCAACGTCGCCTCTTTCGCCCTCACCACCATCTGCTCGAATTTCGCCGTAGCGATGGTCATCAGAATCACGATGATCGCCATCACCACCATCAGTTCCAGCAGCGTAAATCCACGCTGCGCCAGGCCGCAGCTCCGGTCGCGCCGCGAAAGAGTCGCCCTTGAATTGAAAACGTCGCGCATCATTTCCTCAGCAGCCCCAGCAAACGGAACTACCAATCCGAATATTTCGATCCATCCATCGCGGTTCCGGAACTTTTCGAATACACGTCGAACACATCCTGCCCACCCCACGAAGTCGAATCGGTATCGTCCTGTACCGAACGCAACCCCCAATCTTTGCTCTTGGTGAGCGGGTCCACCGGAATCTCGCGCAAGAACCGGATCCGTTTATCAGTCGCGGTTCCAGTTAGCGGAGTCGGCTTCACCAGCGCGTCCAGGCTCTCAGGATATCCTTCCGTCCCGGCCTTCACCTGAATCTGCCCTTTGTCCGACGCATCCTTATACCGGTCAATCGCGTCGCGCATCTGCCGCAAATCCCAGCGCAATTGCTCTTCCTTCTTCCACTTGATCGTATTCCGCGCAATCGGAATGGACGCCGTCGCCAAAATGAGCAGAATCGCGCAGGCCACCACCAATTCCAGCAGCGACATTCCTGACTCAGATCCTGCGGCGGAAGAAGAGCGTCGCCCACCAATCAACGCAACTGACATCGCGGGGATTTGCCGGCGCGCAACCAGAAGGGAACTCGGCTTGAAACGATTCCGGTTCATCACGCCTCACTGCACCTGGATCGTGGCTTCTCCGGAAACCATCGGAATCGTCTGCTGTTGTGAATCATGGGCGTTCACCTGAAGAATTTGCAGCCGCGCGGTCCCGTGACCCACGGCGCGCACCACGAACCCGAACACCGTCCCGGTTCCATTCACTCCCGGCGTGTTGGGCTGCCGCGTCGCGGAAACAATCACCTGCCCCTGCTGCGCATCAATTCGCTGTACGACGGCCACCTGCTGCGATCCTCCGGATAAAAATCCGCCGTCGCGCACTTCTTCCACGCGCACCACGGCCGGATCAAAGTGAATCATCAGAGGAATCGAATACAAATCGTGCACGTTCGAAACCGCCAGGCCCAGCGTAGTCGTGTCGCCCGCCTTTAACACCACCGTGGCCGGCTCAAAATGCAGCTGTGCCGCCGCGGACCCTCCCTGCGCCGGAGCAGCCTGCGCCATCGCAGTCGGAGTTACACCCGGAGCCGGCGGCGCAACCGGGCCAGAATTCTGTCGCACAGCCGGAGCCTCTGGCGCTGCCGCAGGTGTCGCGGCCGCCGGCTCATCTCCTCGATAAACGCGCACGTTCGAATCGGTGCCCGCCGCCATCGATTGCAGATTTGCAGCCGTCAGCGAGGGCAAGCGCAGGATGTGCGGCGTCATCACGATCAGCGTTTCGTCCTCCTCCACCTCGTGGCTATTATCCGAAAACAAATACCCCATCAGCGGCACTTCACCAAGTCCTGGAATGCCATTGATGTTTTTTGTATCTGTGCGCTCGATTAAGCCAGCCAAAATGTTTTGCTCGCCTTCCTTCAGCCGCACGTCAATTTCCGTTTTCTTCTGTCCGATCACCGGCTGGTTGATGCCGCCAATATTGCTTGTCCCCGTAATCTGCGACACATCCACGGTTCCCTTCAAACTGATGTCGCCATCCGGATGCACGCGCGGTGTAATTTCGATGTTAACGCCCACGTCGATGTACTGGAATTGCGTGTTCACTAAGGGATTCACCACTCCAGAGCTCCCCGTGACACCCACGCCGACTCCAGCCTGAAAACTGCCCGTCGCCACCGGCACTTTCGAGCCAATCTTTAGGGTGGCCTTTTGCCCGTCCGTTACGCGCAATTCCGGATCCTGCAGAATTTTCGTGCGGTCGTCTGTCAAGATTGCGTTCGCGGTAGCTCCCGGCAAAGTCAGCGCGAAATCCGAAGTTCCCAGATTCTTCAACTGGCTCAGCAAAACCTGCGGCACGGTCGAAGTCGTGGTCGTAGTGGTGGAGGAACCAGAAGTCGAAGTGGAAGGTGAAATCGAAGAGCGCGGGGTGAAAGCCAGTGAAACCGTTTGCCCCGGCAAAATCCCCAGATCTCGCAAACGGTCCATGCTCGCGGTCATCACCTGCACATGAATCAAAACTTCGGGTTTGGCCTTATCAATATCCCGAATAATCTTGGCGGCCAGCAGCAATTTGTCCGGTGTATCGCGGATCACGATCGCATTCTGCGCGTTCACCTGCTGCAGCCGGTGCAGATCCAACAACACCCGCAGCCCGTTCACCACTTCCGTCAGATCCTGCGGCGTCAGAGTGTTCGAAAGATAAAATGTCTGCACAACCTCATCGTCCAAATCCTTGCGCTTCTGTGGCTGGTCCTGCGCCACGAAGATAATGTTAGACGTAATCGGCTTCCAGAACGCCTTGCTCTCCATCGACACTGCATCCAAAGCCTGTTCCAGCGTCACGCTCGGGAAATCCACGGTAATCCGCCGCGAAGTGAAGTCCGGATCAAAAATCACGCTCAGCCCCGCGAGCTTCGCGATCGTCTCGTAAACCACGCGCGCGTCATTCGTCATCTTCAAACCGTTAATTGGGTCGCGCGATAGCGGCTTCAGTTCCGGCGGCTGCGCCAGGATCTGCTCGTCCGGCTGCGTCGCCGGATTGAGCGACTTGGGCCCGTTCTGCCCGTTCATCAAGTCCAGCGTGCGCTTCACCAGCTGGTCGGCCGCGGTATTTGAAGGATCAATCAGTTGCGCCTTCTGGAATTCGCCTAGTGCCAGCTGCAGGTCCCCGTTTTTCAGAGCCTTATTCCCTTGCTGTACGTGGAATTGCCCCGCATCGTAACGAGCCTGCGCCGCGCGGAGCTTGTATTCGGCGTTAGTCGGGTCGGACCGGGCGGCGCGCTCGTAGTGCACCAGAGCGGTATCGTAGTCCTGGAGGGCGTTGGCCTTCCGCGCCTCCTCATAGTCTTGATTTCCCTTAGGGCAACCGCCCAACAACAGGGCCGCGGCAACCAAGAGCAAAAAGTATCCGGATTGGCGCAAAAGCACTCCTCCGACGGGTAGGCTGTTACCTGAAGAGTCTAGCACCCGTCCTGGCACGCAGCAAGGAATCCCAAAGTCGTGTTAGACGTATGAATAATAGAAGGGCCTCAGCGGGTTTGCATGAAAATTTCGTGAATTCGGGCATTCGTGCCCGGAAAGCCGTCATCATCCGTCACTTGCGGCGGCTCGGCCCTGCCGGCTATGATAGTTCTGCCGTGAAATCCAAGCCTGATAAATCTCAACACGAAGGCGTTAAGATTGTTGCGCAGAATCGCCAGGCCTCTTACAACTACCATTTATTGGACAGCCTCGAGGCCGGCATGGTTCTGGTCGGCACCGAAGTAAAAACCCTGCGCGAGGGAAAGGGCACCCTCCGCGAAGCCTACGCCGAAATTCGCCTTGGCGAGGCTTGGCTGGTAAACTGCCACATTCCTGAGTATCTCGCCGGAGGTTACCGCAACCACGATCCCCTGCGAAAACGGAAACTGCTGCTGAACCGCCGTGAGATTGACCGCTTGCTGGTGCAGACTCAGCAGAAGGGCATGACCATCGTCCCCACCAAGATCTATTTCCGGGACGGCATCGCCAAATGCGAGCTAGCTGTGGCGCAGGGCAAGAAATTCCACGACCGCCGCGAATCCGAAAAACAAAAAGAAGCAAAACGTGAAGCCAGCGAAGCGATGTATCGCTCTCGCCGACGCTAAAAGTGAAAGGGAGACATGCAGATTCAACTGGAGAACCAGCCGTACTCGTCGATTCAAGCCGACGCCATTGTCACCTACATATTCGACAAAGAAAGTAAAATTGACGGAATACTGAGCGATATTGACCATGCGATGGACGGCCGCCTGGCAGCCCTAGTCGCCACCGGTGAGCTCACTGGCAAAGCCCTCGAGACCGTCCTCGTGCATTTCCCCGAGGGTCTGGACGCCAAGCGCCTGTTGTTGGTCGGTGCGGGGAAGCCTGAAAAATTCGCGCAGTCCGACTTGCGCAAAATCGCCGGCACCGCGCTGCGCTACCTGAAATCGCGCGGCGTAAAGAAGTTCGTCTTCCTCGCCCGCGAAGGCGAACGCGGCCCCGCCGCCGCTCAAGCCGTCGCCGAAGGCCTCGGTGTGGCTGATTTCGAATCCAATAAATATCAAACAGACAAGAAAACCAATCGCGAAATCCAGTCCGTTCTGCTCGCTGGCTTCGACGCCAATCAAAATGGCAATCTGCCCGCGGCCGTCGAAAACGGTCGCGTCATCGCCGAATCGCAGAATTTCGCCCGCGATCTAATCAACGAGCCTTCCAACCGCCTCACGCCCCGCATGCTGGCAGCCCGCGCCGAAGCCATGGCCAAGGAAGTCGGCCTCGGCGTCGAAATTCTCGACGAACGAAAAATTTCCGAACTGAAAATGGGAGCGCTAATCGGCGTCGCGCAAGGCAGCGTCGAGCCGCCACGCGTGATCGTAATCCGTTACACCCCAGAAAATGCCAAGCCCGACGCTCCCGTTCTCGGCCTGGTCGGCAAAGCTGTCACCTTCGACACCGGCGGCATCTCAATCAAGCCCGCCGACAACATGGAAAAGATGAAGTACGACATGGGTGGCGGCGCCACCATGCTCGGTGCCATGCGCGCCATCGCCTATTTGAAGCCCAAGGTCCCGGTGATCGCCGTGATTCCCGCCACAGAAAACATGCCCGGCGGCCGCGCGCAGAAACCCGGCGACGTGCAGGTCGCCATGTCCGGCAAGACGATCGAAGTAATCAACACCGACGCCGAAGGCCGCATGGTCCTCGCCGACGGCGTTTTCTACGCGCGCAAACTCGGCTGCACGCACCTGATCGACGCAGCCACGCTCACCGGCGCCATCCAGGTCGCGTTGGCCAACGTCCACGTAGGCGCCTTCGGCACCCCGCGCGAATACCTCGATCAGTTCCTCGAAAGCGCCAAAGCCGTCGGCGAAAAAATGTGGCCCATGCCCATGGACGACGAATACGAGGAAATGATCAAAAGCAATATCGCGGACATCCGCAACACCGGCTCAGGCAAAGGCGGCGGCGCCATCACCGGCGCCTGGTTCATAAAAGTATTCGCCGAGGACACCCCCTGGATCCACCTCGATATCGCCGCCACCTGCTGGGTAGATGAGGGGAAACCGTGGCTGGCAAAGGGCCCGACAGGCGTAGCGATCCGCTCCATAGTAGATTTTGCTATGAAACTGTAGATTTTTATCTCGCGGCACGTACTTTGGCGCCGTCGTTCTGAGCGGAGCGAAGGATCTCTCTTCGCTCTTGCTCTGTAACTCTGCTCACATCTTCTCCGGCGCCGTAATCCCCAACAACCCTAGAGTCGTGACAAGCTGCTCCCGCACCAAAGTACTCACATACAACAAGAACGCCCGCTTCTCCGCGTCCGCCTCTCGATTGATATTGTGCTTGTGATAAAACCCATTGAAGCTCTGCGCCAATTCAAACGCAAACCGCGCCACGGCAGCCGGCTCCTGCGCAGCCAACGCCAATTCCAACCGCGCATCGAGCGATCCCGCCAGCAAAACTAAATCCCATATATCCTCAAACTCCGGCGAACCCAGAAACCGCGAAGCCTCCAACTCTCCGCTCCGCAGCCGCGCAATGTTCGCCGAATCCTCCACCGCCAAACTCGGATCCAGCTCCGCGCCCTTGCGCAAAATCCCATTCACACGCACGACCGCGTACTGCACATAAGGCCCGGTCTCGCCCTCAAAGCTCAAAGCATCCTTAAAATCAAACGCAATCACAGTCGAACGCGTAAAACGCAAAAGAAAATAACGCAACGCCCCGATCGCCACCGCATGAGCAATCGCCGCCCGCTCGGCCTCAGGGCTCTCCGGATGCCGAGAATCCACTTCCTCCCGCGCGCTAGCTTCCAACCGGTCAAGCAAATCGTCAGCCTTCACTCCCTGCCCCTTCCGCCCGCTCACTTCGATGTAAGGACGCTTCGCATCCTCCGGCGGAATCTCGTAGCCCATCTCCAAAGCACAACGCGGCGTCAAAGCCACCACGTTGTAAGCAAAATGCTTCAAATGATCCGCTTCCGCCCCATAACCAAGCGCCCGCAACCCCGCGACCACGACCTGCTGCGGATAAGACTGTCGTGAATCGATAACGTTGAACACTTCGTGCGCGTGCCCAAACGCCGGCGCTCCAGGATCGTCCCTCTCGCTGGCGGTAATCCAAGCCTGATGCCCATCCGGATGCTTATAAAAATTATGATAGTGAAAATCGCGCGCGAGCAATCCAAACTTCCACAAATGCAGCGCAATATCCTTCCCGACGTATGTGACAGTACCAGTCGAGCGCACGATAATCTTCGCTTCGGCTTCTTCCGGTGGTTCCTCAGCCTCGTCTCCTACCGCAGCCGTGTTCGAAGCGCCTTCCGCAGCAACCTTCGCCGCAGCCTCCGTGTCAGAGGGCAGCTGCATCACCCAACACCCGGCATTCTTGCCCGAAGTAGCCAGCTGCACCGCCCCACTCCGCTTCAAGAGCTCAAACGCCGCATCCCAAAATTTCAAATGCAGTATGTCGCTCTCCTGGGTCAGCAAATCGTAATCAATCCCCAACCGGTCCAGCGTATGCAGATGGCAATAGTTGATCGCGGTAGCAACGACCTCCCCCATCTTTGCCGCGTCGCCGTGCCCCTCTTCGATCTCTTTCAAAGTGTGATTCCGCAGTTCCCGCCGTGTCTTGTCCTCTGCCAGAAACAAAGTCACCCGCGTGTACAAATCCCAGCACAGATAATCGAACTTCGGCGCCTCGGTTAGCGCCCGTACCTCCGCTAGCGTTTTCTTCTCCAGGTGCAGAAATCCCAGCACCACATCCGCCACCTGCACTCCGGTATTATCAATATAGTTCTGCACCTCCACGCGCCGCCCCGAATGCCGCAACAAACGCGCAAACGTGTCGCCCAGCACCGCATTCCGCAAATGTCCGATGTGCGCAGCCTTGTTCGGATTGATGCTGGTGTGTTCCACCACGGTTTTCGTAGCGCCCGCGTCCGCCGTCACGGCCTGGCGCCCAGCCTCCTCCGCCGCAGCCCGAAAAAACGCCGCCCGATCAAAAAACGCGTTCAAATATCCGCCGCCCGCCACTTCCACCCGCGCAATCCCCGCAATCGGTTTCAGCGAATTAGCAATTTCCTGCGCCAACGCCCGCGGCGGTTTCTTCAGCCGCTTGGCCAGTTCGAAGCAAACCGGCGACGCCGCCTCCCCCATCGAAAGCTTCGGCGGACGCTCCGTAACAATCGGCACATCCGTCTTGTAACGTTCATGAATGTGATGGCGCAGCGCCTTGCGAAACCGGTCTTCGACGGCTTTATACACGTGGCTCCCTGGGCAAAGTGAATCCGGCGATTATAGGTAAACTCGCAGAAACCGTCAAAGCCGCCAGCGCGGCCGGATTTGACAGCGTTCAGACGCCAGACTAGTATCGTTTTTTCGCCTTGCAACAGGAATCGCTCAAGCACAAGATGAAAAGCCTCCGGCACGCATACTTCGACTGTTTTTCCGGCATCAGCGGCGACATGGTCCTCGGTGCCCTGGTAGATGCCGGCGCCGACCTGCGCGCCATCGAAGCCGAGCTCCGCAAGCTGGGCCTCGAAGCGTGGTCAATCTCCGCCACGAAAGTAAAACGCGGCGAAATTTTCGCCACCCACGTAAAAGTCGAAACCAGCGAAGGCCATCACCATCGCGGCCTTTCGATAATTTTGCAAAGAATCGAAAACGCCAAGCTTGCCCCGCGCGCCGGGGCCAGAGCCACAAAAATTTTCACCCGCCTGGCCGAAGCCGAAGCAAAAGTTCATCAGCAACCCATCGAGCAAGTTCATTTCCACGAAGTAGGCGCCGTCGACTCCATCGTGGACATCGTAGGCGCCGCCATCGGCTTCGAACTCCTAGGCATTGACGAATTCGCCTGCTCTGCATTCGACGTTGGCGCAGGCCAAGTAAAAACCGCGCACGGCGTGCTTCCGGTCCCGGCCCCGGCGACAGCGGAACTGCTCAAAGGCGCCCCGATGTTCAGCAGCGGCATAGCCAAAGAATTAGTGACGCCCACCGGCGCCGCAATCGCCACCACGCTATCCACACGCTACGCCGAAATTCCAGAAACGACCCTGAAAGCCATCGGCTACGGAGCAGGCTCGGCCGAGCTAGCCGAAAAAGCCAACGTCCTGCGCCTGCTGATCGGCGAAACGGCAATCACCGAGCCCGGAGGGTATTGGGACGCCCCCGTCACCGTAATCGAAACGAACATTGACGACATGAACCCACAAGTCTACGGCTATTTCGCTGAACGCGCGCTAGAAGCCGGCGCCCTAGACGTATTCTCGTCTCCAGTACAGATGAAAAAGAACAGGCCCGGCCAGCTCGTAACGATCCTGAGTGAGCCGCACAACGTCAGCCGCCTGATCGATCTCGTCTTCCGCGAGACCACCACCATCGGCGTGCGCACCCACGAAGTCCGCCGCAAAACCCTGGCCCGAGAATCAGTCACGGTCGAAACGCCCTTCGGCGAAGTCCGCATGAAAATTTCGCGCTTGCACGGCTCAGTCCTCAACGCCACGCCCGAATACGAAGACTGCCGCCGCATCGCCGCGCAAAATAAAATCCCACTGAAGGATGTACTGGCAGCCGCCTCCTACCAATTTCAGAGATGGGTCGAAGCGCAACCGAAGACTGCGACCCCGGACGGGAAGCCCGCATAGTTCATGGATAATCCCAAGAAAAAGTATTACCTCACCACTCCCATTTATTACGCGAACTCCCGCCCGCACGTAGGCTCGGCCTACACCACCATCGTCTGCGACGTAATCGCGCGCTACAAACGCATGTGCGGCTTCGACGTCGCCTATCTCACCGGCACAGACGAACACGGCGTCAACATCGAACGCGCCGCGGAAAAACTCGGCATCTCGCCCGCCGACCTGGTCGATCGCAACCAGCAAATCTTCCGCGATCTCTGGAAGCTCCTCGGCATCAGCTACACCGATTTTGTCCGCACCACGGAGCCGCGCCACGCCGTGGCCGTGCAAAATCTCGTCCGCCGCACGCAGCGCGTTTCCCCCGACGCAATTTTCAAACGCAAATACGAAGGCCGCTACTGCATCTACGACAACCTCTACGTCAGCGACACACCCGAACCCGCCGATTGCCAAATCTGCGGCCGCCCCGCCGAACTAATCTCCGAAGAAAATTATTTCTTCCGCCTCTCGGCGTACCAGGAAAAGCTCCTGCAGCTTTACAAGGACCAACCCGATTTCGTGCGACCGGATTTCCGCCTGAACGAAGCGAAGAGCTTCGTCGAAAGCGGCCTGAAAGATCTTTCCATCAGCCGCAAAACGATCAAGTGGGGCATCCCGTGGCCGGGCGATCCCGAGCATGTCTTCTACGTCTGGTACGACGCGTTAACCAGCTATATGAGCGGCATCGGCTTGGTGGACGGCGAGCCCAACAGCAAAAAAGACACCGAGCGCTTCAAGAAATTCTGGCCCGCCGACGTCCACATGATCGGCAAAGAAATCATCCGCTTCCACGCCGTCTATTGGCCCGCGTTCCTCATGGCCGCGTTTCCGGACAAAAAGCTATCCGACTACATGCCCGGAAGAATTCAAGCCCACGGGTGGCTTCTCTTCGAACAAGAAAAAATGAGCAAGTCCAAAGGCAACGTAGCCTACGCCGAACCAATCGTGAAATCCCTGGGCAACGACGCCCTGCGCTACTACCTGCTGCGCGAAGTAGTCTTCGGCCAGGACGGAAATTTCAGCAAAGACGCGCTGATCACCCGTTACAACGCAGACTTAGCGAACGGGCTAGGCAATCTCGCCAGCCGCACGCTCACGATGATCGAAAATTATTGCAGCGGTATTGTCCCAGCCCAGGCTTCTGCGCCGCCGAACCTTCATGAGTTAGGTTCCACGACTTTTTATAATACGATTCGCAACTTGTATGACAAATTCGAATTCTCGGATGCGCTAACGATAATTTGGGGCCTGGTGGCAATAGCTGACAAATATCTCGCCGAAGAGAAGCCCTGGACACTCGCGAAGGACCCAGCGCAAAAGGCGCGGTTGGAGCAAGTACTGTACGTCGCCGCAGAATCGCTCAGGATTGTCTGCGTGCTAGCGCATCCTGTGATTCCCGATGCGACCCAAAAGATTTGGGAGCAGCTTGGCCAAGCGGGAAAAATCGAAAACGTGAGCATCAACGATTTGCAATGGGATGGATTGAAGCCCGGAACGCGAATCGTAAAACCTGAAGGTGTTTTTCCGCGCGCCGATAAAAAGGAAACATTGGAGAGGATCGAAACCATGGAAAACGAAATTCGCAATCCAGCAAGCCCACAGGCCGCAGCTACGAGTGCCGACGCAGCCGCGCCCGCAAGCGCCACGCCGGCCGCTCCAGCAGCAGCCGTCCCCGCGACCCCAGCAAAAATCGGCATCGAAGATTTCGCCAAAGTCGAACTCCGCGTAGGCATCGTCAAGTCCGCCGAACGCATTCAAGGTGCCGACAAACTTCTCAAGCTGCTAGTAGATATCGGCGACGAAGTCCGCCAGGTCCTCGCCGGCATCGCGCTTTCCTACACACCAGAAGACCTGGTAGGCCGCAAAGTAGTGATCGTCGCAAATCTAGCGCCCAGAAAAATGCGCGGCCTCGAATCCAACGGCATGTTACTGGCCGCATCCGTCGGCCCCGACGGCAAGCCGGTCCTCTGCACGTTCGCGGAAGACGTCCCGGCAGGCGCAAAAGTAAAGTAAGGGAAGAACACGGTAAAGTTGACAGTTAAAAGCCATATCCAAAAACGGAGCAGCGCAAAAGTTGGAAATCATTGACTCACACGCGCACCTGGAATCCGAAGATTTCGACGCCGACCGCGCCGCAATGCTCGAGCGCGCCCAAGACGCAGGTGTGCAAGCCGTCCTGGCGATAGGCAGCGGCGGCTCCGGCCCAGACCGCCTCGACGGCGCGATCGAAGTCGCAAAAGATTACGACTGGATCTACGCCAGCATAGGAATCCATCCCCAACACGCAGCCGAAGCCCAAGAACCACACTACGCGCAGCTCGACGCCCTCGCGAAAAATCCCAAAGTAATCGCCTGGGGCGAAATGGGCCTCGACTATCACTACGAAGAACCGCCTCCCGAAATCCAACAACCAGTTTTCCGCCGCCAACTCCAGCAAGCCCGCGCCGCAAAACTTCCCATCGTTATCCACTGCCGCGACGCCTGGGACGATTGCCTAGCCATCCTCGAAAAAGACTGGAAGCCCACAAGCCTCGGCGGAATTTTCCACTGTTTCACCGGCACGCTCCGCGAAGCCCAACGCGGCCTGGAAATGGGCTTCCTGATCTCCTTCGCCGCAAACGTCACCTATCCGAAATCGCAACCGATGCGCGACGTCGCCCGTGACCTCCCGCTCGATCAAATCCTCACAGAAACCGATTCGCCTTTTCTTTCGCCTCAAGGCCTTCGCGGCAAAAGAAACGAGCCCGCCAACGTAGTCGAGGTAGCGCAGACGCTTGCGAATGTGAGAAACTTGGGCCGCGAAGAGGTAGCCGCCGCAACCGCGGCGAATTTCAGACGGTTTTTCCGGCTAGGCGGCCTGTAAATTCCAGCCCGGCCAAGGTGAACCCCAGGATGGCTTTCGCTGTCCAAATCGCCAAAGGTATTTTCGATCTGGTACGCGACGATTTAGCGCTCGTCGAACGGGAAATTGCGGCGCAAAACAGCGCAGCCATCGAACCCGTCTGCGAAATTTCCAGCTACCTGCGCGAAGGCGGCGGCAAACGCCTGCGTCCCGCGCTGCTGCTCCTCGCTGCCGGCGCTTCCGGATATCGCGGCGAAAGCGCCATTCGCCTCGGAGCGGTAGTCGAAATGATTCACAGCGCCACTTTAATTCACGACGACGTGATTGACGGCGCCAACACCCGCCGCGGCCGCCCCAGCGCCAATGCCCGCTGGGGAAATCACATGAGCGTCCTCGCCGGTGACTGGCTCTACATGCAGTCCTTCGAAATGGCCCTGCGCGAACGCAATTTCGCGGTTCTCGACATTCTGATCGACCTCACCCAGAACATGGTCGAAGGCGAACTCCTGCAACTCACGCGCCTCGGCCAGATCGATCTCAACGAAGCCGAAGCCACCGAGCTTGCCTATCGAAAGACCGCCTGCCTCTTCAGCGGATGCGCGCGCCTCGGCGCCGTGCTCGGCAAGCAGCCGAAAGAAATCGAGGACGGCCTCGCGGATTACGGACGCAATGCCGGCCTCGCGTTCCAGCTGGTGGACGACCTTTTGGATTTCACAGCGTCCCCCGAAAAGTTGGGCAAGCCGGTGCTGAGCGACTTGAAGGAAGGGAAGGTGACGCTGCCGCTGATTTTTGCGCTGCAAGCCCAAGCGACCTCACCGCACGCCGCACCACACACAGCGGATGGCGACGGCAACGGCCACGCGCATGGGAATGGCGAAGGCCGCCGCTTGGTAGAAAAAGTTCTGGAAGAGCGCGATTTCCGCAGCGTCCGCGCCGAAGAAATCGCCAAGCTGGTGCGCGAAACAGGCGCTCTGGAACGCGCCACGAAGCTAGCGAAAGAATACGTGCGCCGCGCCAAGACCAGCCTGGAAGTTTTGCCCGACACGGAATACCGGCGCGCGCTGCTGGCCGTCCCCGATTTCATCCTCGAGCGCGAGAACTAAATCCGCAGCTCAATTACTCTTGGCAGTAGCAGCCGGCGGTTTCCCGAACCGCACCTCGTGCGCGATCAAATCGCTCCCCACCGGCTTCGCATGAATCACCACACGATCACCCACTTTCAAATCCTTGATGCTCGCGCCCGCGCCGCTCTTCACGAACGAAGTATCCGGCGCGACCTTCACTACCTGTGATGAACCATCCTGCGCCTGCACGGTGATTTCGCTGTCGCTTATTTTCGTCACCGTCCCCAGCACGTGCTTGTCCGTGCCGTGGGCCAGCGCCACCACCGAAACCGCCAAACACATCAGCGTTAAAAAAACGATTCTGCGCATCTGATTTCTCCTCTAGTGTAAATGTGGATTCGACCGCCCATGTCCATCAGGCGGCTCGTTCAAGAACTCGTTTTCCATCTCTTCTTCCTTCATCTCCGCCGGACTGCGCGGATTGTGCGCCCTCATGTCCTGCATATCTTCGTCAGTCATTCTCGGCAAATGGCGGATGAACAGCACCAGATGCCAGGTATCGTGATCGCTCGTTCCGCCTGTGCCCCAGGCGGGCATTCCAGTGAAACGCACGCCATTCTCGATGATGTAGTAAATCTCGCCATCCGAAAGATTTTGCGTTTGCGCCGAACGCATGTCCGGAACTCGCGGATAGAGTTTCGGTCCCATCTCCGTCTCCCCGCTGCCATCGTTCCCGTGGCAGCTCGCGCAATGATCCGCGAAATGCCGCCGCGCCTCCACCAGCAATTCCGGCGTCGCCTGCATCGGATTAACCAGCGCGCGAGCCCCGCGTGGAATCGCCAGCCGTTGCAAAGTTGTCGCCAGCCGTGTTTCCAAAGCGCCGGGCGTGTCGCGAGCGTTCAATCCCGTCGCGCACAGCCAAAAAAGTCCCGCAATCACCACGATCACTGGAACAGCCAGCAGCAACAGTATTCGCCTGCAAAGCGCTTTCACAATTTACCTCGTGCCGACCACCGGCGCGGTCCGCTTCTGATGATAACCAAGATGTTGATATTTTCCCTCAGTAGTGAAAACGCCATTTGAACTCAACATAGATTTCCCGCGGATCGTTGTAGTGAAATCCGCCGAACGTCAGGCTGTTGTCCAGCAGCACGCGCCGATTCGCCACGTTCAGCGCCGTCAATCCCACCGTATACTTCTCTCCGAACGATTTCCCCAGCGAAATATCAAACGTAGTGTGCTGCGGCAAATAGTTCCCGGGAAATTGCGCATCCGGCATCCCGTTCGTGAATCCCGAGCCATAATAAACATTCGTCGAAGCGAACGAATGCCACGGAAGCGTCGCATTGAATCCCACGTTCAACGTGTTTCTCTGGTCGTGGTCCACCGGCGCATATATCGGCGGCGGTTCGCAACCCGGCGCCGGAGGATTGCCGCAAATCAATCCGCCCGTGAACGGTCCGCGCGCCTGTGCGATTTGATTCGAGTAGGCCAAATGAACCTGGCCGCGATTCCACAGCCGCGGCGAACGCAGCGTCAGCTCCCAACCTTGAATCAGTGCGCCGTCCCACGTGAGCGGCCAGAAAAGATTGGATCCGCCGATATTGCTGTGGTCCAGCCAATTCTTCGCGCGTGTCTGAAATGTATCCGCGTCCAGAGCCCACCCGCGGTAGGGGATCGTTACGCCGAACTGGTGTTCTTCGTCGCGCTCCCCGCGCAGCGGTCCGAAAGCCAAATTCTGGCTGTTCGCCAAATCGCTCAACGGGCCCGTAGCGGTCAGCAGCGGCGGTGCTTGGTAGAAGTCGCCGTAAAAAGCGCGAAAAACCCAGTTCAGTTTCGGGATTTTCACTGCCACTCCGACACGCGGGTCGGTCGCATTCTCCACCACCGCCGGCTGAGTTCCCACAGACCCGGAGTTGAAATGCGATTGCCGCAGTCCGGCGATGATCGTCAACCACGACGTAACTTTGAACCTGTCGCTGACGAACACTTCGCCCAAACCGCCAGTCACCGCAGCCGAAGACGGCCCGAAGTTCTGACAAGCGGGATTATGCGGCGGCTCACAAACCGTAAAAACATTGTCGAAGAAATTGTTCTGATGCTGCGCGAATCCATACACGCCCAACTGAAAATTATTCTTCCACACAGTCGCATCCACCGTCGCCTGCAGCCCGCCGTAGTTCGCCGTCTGGTCCACATCGGTAATCACCGGCACATCATTCGGAGATCCGCTGTAGCTGGCTTTGTTGTAATGATAAAAAGGTGAAACGGTCGTCAGCAGGTTCGGACTAAATGTGTGAATCCAGGAAAAAGTGACGTAACCATCCGGCTCGCGTTCGCTATCGCGCAGGCCAAAGCTTTGAAAAACCTGATTCCCGGCCGAGTTCGGATTTGGATCGTACGGAATCTGGTAATAATCCTGCCGCAGCGAAGCCACCAGCCGAAATTGGTTCTTCGGGTCAGGATTGAACATAAACGACGCGAATCCGCCGAAGCCGTTGTCCGCGTCGTGAAATACCTGCCCGATCGGCGCCTGCAATCCATAGTTGCTGCGATTCGCGTTCACGCTCGCATAGTAAGCAAACCGCTGCGTATGCCCGCCAAAATTCAGTTGATCGTTGGTCTGAAACCAATTCCCAAAAGTCGTGACCAGCTCCGCTTCGTTGTCCCGCTCGAATCCGGTGCGCGGCACAACATTGAAGACGCCATACGTCCGATCCCCATATCCCGCGTCGTAGCTGCCGCGCTGCACTTCCAGATAATCAATGTCCTTCGGATCAATCTGCGGCCCCAGGTTCGTCGCGATGTTCGTGTTAGGAATCGGCACGCCGTCAATCAACCAGCTAACCTGGTGACCGCCTCGCATATGCAACATGTCGTGCGTCACATACGCGGCCGGCACGTAATCGGTAATCATCGCCATGCTGTTACTGCGGTCCGCGCCGGGAGTTTGCGAAATGTCCAGGCGACTCAGCGTAGTAGTAGGCGTCACGGACTCCACGTTCGCCACCTCTGCGTCGCTCACCACCACTGTGGTTTGATTCAGCGTCGCAATGGCAAGCTGGAAATGCAGAATCGGCGACGTGTTCGACGCCACCGTCACGTTCTGCTCCACCGTCTGAAATTTAGCCTGCGTAACGGTGATCTTGTAGTCGCCCACCGGAACAGAGGTGAACGAGAACTCGCCGTTATCGTCCGTTTGCGTCGTTTGCGACCAGTCCGAAGTCACCGCCTGCAGCGTCACCACTGCCCCCAATACCGGCCGATGCTGCGGGTCGTGTACAATCCCTTGAATCTTTCCGAAAATAGTGGCGTGCAACGTGCCACAAAACAGAAACACAGCGAGACACAAGCAGAAAATCAACCTACGCACAAAGCCTCCGTCCCAAAGTTTTATTTTTCAGTTCTTGCGGACGAGGCTAACCGCGCGGCGGTTGAAAAGGACCAGCGAGGAAACCAGCGGACAAATTGAAAACAGGGAATTGCGCACGAGTCAGACGCGACACTCTCGGCTGATCAATAAATGCGAGCATCGACGTTCGAGCTGGCGGAAACGGCGCAATCAAACCGTAATCCATGCGGGGCTGCCCGGATCTCATGCTGCAGTCCATCATGTGACCAATTGCGCCATGCTGGCAGGCCATTTCTTCTTCAGGGGATGCGGGCGCAGTATTCTTCACAGGAGAATGATGATGCCCGCTATGCGGCAGGCAGCACATCCCGTTACAATCCGCCATACCCGGTTCATTCGCGCGCGCCAGCAATGCCAGCGGCGTAGCCAGCAGCGCGACAATCACGAGAATAGCCTGCACGCGGCGCATCGCCAAAAATTCTACCACAGCCCATCCCGTCTCGCATCTACGGGCCAATGTCGCGTCACAAAATTTCCACACGCCCGATTTGCGCCCACAAAAACATCGCGGTACGCTGGCTAAATCGTGCTGCCCTTCAAATTAATATATCACCATCGCTACGACCTGAACCTTGGCGACCACGTGTTCCCATCCCAGAAATATCGCCTGGTTTATGAAGCACTTTTGCAAAGCGGAATCGCGGATAGCAGCGATTTCCTCTCGCCTGCCCCTGCGACGGACCAAGACGTTCTGCGTGTCCACACACCCGCCTACGTCCGCAAGCTAAAAACTGCCTCGCTCTCCCGCGCCGAACTTCGGCAACTCGAAATCCCGTACTCCCAGGAACTGATCGAAGCCTGCTGGCTCGCAGCCGGCGGCTCAATTCTTGCCGGACAACGCGCGCTCAAAGATGGCTGCTCAGCGAACATCGGCGGCGGTTTCCACCACGCTTGTCCCGATCACGGCGAAGGTTTCTGCGTGCTTCACGACGTAGCCATCGCCATTCGCCATCTGCAATCCGACAACGCCATGGAGCGAGCCATGGTCATCGATACTGACGTGCACCACGGTAACGGCACCGCCACAATCTTTGCCGGCGACGACAACGTCTTCACACTCTCCATTCAGCAGCTGCACAATTACCCGTTCATCAAGCCGCCCTCCACAATGGACATCAACTTGCCAGATGGGGTGGAAGATGAAGACTATCTAGCGGTTCTGGAAGAACATTTGCAAAAAGCCTTCTCCAATTTTTCCCCGCAGATTATTTTTTACGTTGCCGGCGCCGACCCCTATCGCGAAGACCAGCTAGGCGGTCTGGCCCTAACAATGGAAGGGCTAGCACGCCGCGATGCCCTGGTAATGGACTACGCGCGCAAATACAAGTGTCCACTGGTAATTACGCTCGCAGGGGGCTACGCCCGCTGCGTACAAGACACCGTAGCAATTCACGTAGGTACAATTTTGGCAGCCAGCAACGCAGCAGGGAAGAAAGCCGCGGGAAGTTAGTTCGACTGAGACGTGGACCCGACCGCCGCTTGAATCGCATTCGTAAGGTTCTCCGCAAATCCTTCCGGCGGATAGCCATTAATGCGATACGTAATTTTTCCAGAGCGATCGAGGATCAACACAGTAGGCAAGGACTGCACTTTCACAAAATCATCCAACCCATCCGCATAAACCACCGGCACATCCCACTTTTCATGGCTCAGAAAAGGCGCTACCAGCGATTCATCCTCATCCGTATTTACCGCGTAAAAAACAATATCCGCATTTCCCGCGTAATTCTTGGCCACCCGCACAAACTGCGGTTCAAGTTCCCTGCAAGGCCCACACCAGGTAGCCCAAAAACTTAGCACCAGAACTTTTCCGCGCAGAGGCGCCAGCGGAACCTCCGATCCATCCATCTTTCGCAGCACAAACGCATAAGCATCCTTCGCGTTCTTGTTTCCCGCCGCAGGACTCGCCGTAGCCGCAGCCGCGCCCAGCAGATCGTACTGCGCCAGCACAGCCTCCCCCAAACCCTGCTCGTTCCCGTGCAACTGCCGCCACACATTCCCCAAACGCTTCCGCACTTCCCGCCGGTTCACTTTTCCCACGGGCCCGTCTTCCGGCAGTACAAACGCCAGCAAATATTCCTGCGCGGCAGTCGCATAGTCTCGCCGAATTTCCGCAATCTCGCCCAGCTGTTCCGCCGCCACAGCGTTCGGCCGCACGGAGTAGCTCATGTGCAAATCTTTCTCCGCAGCCGCATCATCGTGCTGCGATTTCTCAATTTGCCCGCGCAAATTGTAGAGCGCCGCGCGCAACTCGTCGTGATGCACCTGCCATTCCGCCAGTGAAATCCGCGCCGGTTTTTCCGCTGCGGTGGTCTTGTCAATGCGGTCCAGCACGCGGCTCGCGTACCCGGCCGCGCGCGTCAGGCTGGCTTCGTCGCCCTGCTTTTGCAGCAGTCCGACCGCCAGCATCATGATTTCCGAATCATCCGGGCGCAGCGCAATCAGCTCTTCGGAATATTTCAGAGCGCAAGCGTCGTCCTGTACTTGCTCGCAGGATTCTACCAGCGCGCGAATCACTGCCGCTTTTCGCGGCGCATCCGGAAATCGCTGCAAATAACGCTCCAGATTCCGCACTAACGCCCCACGATCGTTCCCGGCATCCGCGATCGTTTTTTGCAATTCCATTTCAGGGTCAGCGTCTTTTTTTGAAATCGCATCAGACGGCGCCTTGGCCCCACCCGCCGGTGGCGCCGCACTCTGCCCACGCGCACACCACGCCGCACCAAGAAAAACACCAAAAAGTAGAAACAGGAAAAAACGGCGGCAAATTGCAGTGCGGTCTTCGCAGGCTGGAAATGACAACTAAACCCTCTCAGAATCTTCCGTGCAGCTGCACTCCAAACGCAATTCTAACGCGAAAGGTTGAAAACACGCGGGGAATTACGAACCTACGTCACTTCAACGAAACGCTGCCTGAAGAAGTCTGCACCTCAACGCGCGCTTTCCCATCGCCCAGCCGCGCGTGCAGTTCATGTTTTTGCGCGGTCCCTTCCATCACAATCGGAATCGCCGCATCAATATCGCCCGAGCTGGAATGCGCCATCAGCCGGAAGCTGGCCGAAGGAGAAACTTGCAGCACCACGTCGCCGGAACTGGTGCGAATGTCCCAGTAATTCGAACCTGCGGGATTGCCCTCAATAACCACGTCGCCCGAACTCGTCCGCAATCGAATATCCGCGGACGCGCCTTTGATCGAAATGTCTCCGCTTCCCGTGCTGGCTTCCACCGCATCTGCGGGATTCGTAATTTCCATATCGCCGGAGCCGCTGTGCAACCGCACTTGATTGTGCACATCATCCAGCGTGATATCGCCTGAACCGGTCGTCGCCTGCACTTGCCCCCGCACTTGCGAGAACTTGATCTCTCCGCTGCCCGTCATAGCCTGCACGTCGCCGGAAATATTCGAAGCCGTGATTCCACCGGAGCCGGAAACGAAATTCGCCGGACCCTTGATCCCGTCCACCTCCACATCGCCGGAACCTGTGGCGGCGTGGATCTCTGTGTCGGCCGGCACCACGATCGTGTAATCAACGGAAGCGTTGCCGGAGTGCGTCCCCGACCCGCCGATGCGAATCAAGTTGCCCTCCTGCGATAACGGAGGATTCGCTGCGAGCTGCTGCACGCGCTCCTGGCTGTCTTTTTCAGACCACGAACGCGCTTCGATGTCGCCGTGCACGCGCACCTCGCCCGGACCTCCCGCGCTGATATGCGCATCGCCGCTACCATTGGTCAGCTCAATGCGCACGGGGCCATTCACCGTGAAAGTTTTATCAAACGTCCCTGCGGCGCTGGATTGCGGCCTGCATCCCGCCAGCACGAAAGCTGCGCAAGCCGCCAGCGAAATCCAACCGAGTCTGTGTAAGCGTGTCATGGGTATGTTCGCCATCTAGTCGCTGGCATCTCGGGCGTCTGCATTCACAACGCCCGGCCACCCTTCCTATCAGACATATACGCGAAAGCGCAACCGGAAGTTCCGCGCGCGGCAGGTTTTGATTTTGTAGCGGCCCACTTCAGTGCTCCATCGGTCGAGCGGCAGCCGCCCATGGCAGCATTGCGAGGCGGGACCAGGTTTATAAAGACTTAATCTTAAGAAGGGAATTCAGCGAACCTTGGCGATAGCCTTCCAAATCCACGGTGACAAACGAGAAGCCCGCGCCCTTAACGCCTTCAGCAATCTTCCGCGAGACGTTAGGCTCGAATCCCCGCGCCAGTTCCTCAGGAGCAATCTCAATCCGCGCCAATTCTCCATGCGCCCGCACTCGAAATTGCCGGAACTCCAGCCCCCGCAGCACCGCCTCCGCCCGATCGATTTTCTCCAGCAACTCCGGCGTCACTGCAGTTCCGTAAGGCACGCGCGACGAAAGGCAAGCCGAAGCGGGACGATTCCACGTTGCCAATCCAGCTCGTTGCGAAAGAAACCGGATCTCCGCCTTGTAAAGTTCAGCATCCAGCAGCGGAGCCAGCACGTGATGTTCATGCGCCGCGCGATGCCCCGGCCGAAAATCGCGCGTGTCATCCGCATTAATCCCGTAAGCGATCGCCGCAACTCGGCGCGCAAGCGCCAGCGCATCCAGCTGATCAAATAACTCGTCCTTGCAGTGGTAGCAGCGATCGGCGTTATTCGCCACGTAAAGAGGATTTTCCAGCTCGTGCGTTGCGATGAATTCGTGGCGCAAGCCAGTCGCCGCGATAAAAGCCTCGGCTTGCTCGCGATCGTGCCGGGAAAAACTAGCAGAGAGCGCCGTAATCGCCAGCGCGCGTTCACCCAGCGCTTGATGCGAAGCCCAAGCAAGATAAGCGGAATCAGCTCCGCCAGAAAACGCCACCAGCACGGAATCTAGCCGCCGCAAATCGCCAAAAAGTTTTTCCTGCTTGGCAAAGGCCTGCGACGCATCCACTGCTGGAGCAGCAGCAGCTGCATTCGCTGCAATCGGCAATCGCGCAACGTTGGACATAGACGAGCAAGTATAACTGAATTCCGCCTACTGAAAATCCAGCAGCACATCCACCTTGGCATTCTGCGGATCCAGCTGCAGAAATCTTCCGATCTTGTCGTAGTGCACCGGCAACCCAATGAACGCGGCCTTAATTCCGCTGCTGACGAAATCGTCGTACACGCCCTTGTCGAAAACCGCACCCGGCGCGATGTTCCACGCTTTCTTCAGACGCCGCTCGCCCTCCATCGAAAGCCCGGTGAGCACCAGTTTTCCCATGTGATACTGCGGCCCTTCGGTGACCTCCACCACGTACGTGACGCGTTTCGTCTGGTCGTCAAATTTCGGCACGGGATTCACAACCGCGTCCAGAAAACCAAGTTGCCCATACGCGGCGCGCGCGGTTTCCCAGAAGGATTGAATCTTGTTGCCATCCGCAGGGTCGTCGGCCAGCAAAGCGCAAAATTTATTCAGGTCTTGCACGGTCATCGAATCGTTGCCCTTCCATTCCACTCCGCCCCACACGTATTGCACGCCCACATCAATCGGCGCCGCCACAATCAACTGCCCAGAAAGCGGATTCGTCGGCGTCGCAGCAAAATGCGCCACTGGTTGCCCGAATTGCACCTTCAAATACGCGCGCGTCAAATACGCCGGCCGCACTTGTTCGAATTCGAAAAGTTCCACCTGGCTGCGCGAATACGGTTTGCCGATCAAATCCGGCAGTCGCTCCTGCACCACGCGGTCGTTCTGCGCCAGTGGGTCGGAGAAGTCAATCTTCTGAATCGTTAACTCCGTGTTTTCCACGCGGAATTGCTGCACAGTCTGGTTGTTGAAAGGATGCGCCACAACTTCGTGCGCCACGCGCGCATGCAGGTTGTGCGCATCCAGCAGTTTTTCCAGCGCGTCAGAAATCGCGTCCAGAATCGTGCCTTTCATCGGCGCGCCGCCATCGAACAAAATTCCCGAGCTCTTCAGCCCGGCGGCCAATACCTCGTCGCTGAACCACGGAAAATTATCGAACGTCACCGGCAGCGCCGGCACATCCGACACTTGATACGTGACTTTCACACCGTTCGCCACAGTCGCGAACTTATATTGAATGTTCGCGAACAGGCCCAACGCGGCCAGCTTGTCCGCCGCGCCTTGCAGCTCCTCGCGGCCAACGGTCTCGCCGGGGTGCAGCCCGATAGCCGTCACAATTTGCTCCGAAGTAAATCGCATTGAGCCCGCAACCAGCACGGAATCCAGCCTCGCAGTTCCCGGGCGCGCATTCTGCGGACCTTCGCGCAGGCGAGATGCAGACAGCGGCGTGAATGCAATACCGATCAGGAGGCACGCGCAGAGGAGCGACGAGATCTCGTGGAAGACGTGGTGGCGCATCATCCTACAATTCTAGAACACAGAAACCGTAAGGGGAACCCGCGAATTGCAAAACGCCAAGATAAATCGGCCGAAAAGCCCAGCGAACCCGCTACTCGACGGTGACGGATTTCGCGAGGTTGCGCGGTTGATCCACGTCGCAACCGCGCCGCACCGCGATGTGGTATGCCAAAAGCTGCAACGGAACAATTTCCAGTATCGGCGCTAGCAACTCCGGCGCGGGCGGCACTTCCACCACGTGATTTGCAATTTCGCGCGCCTGGCGGTCGCCTTCGGTAATCACCGCGATCACGATTCCGTCGCGCGCCTTCACTTCTTGCATGTTGGAAATAGTTTTCTCGTAGCGCGTCATCGAAGCCGGATCCGATTCGTCGCGCGTCGCGATCACCACCACCGGCAGATCCTCATCAATCAAAGCGTTCGGCCCGTGTTTCATTTCCCCCGCCGGATATCCCTCCGCATGAATGTAGGAAATTTCTTTCAGCTTCAGCGCGCCTTCCAGCGCAATGGGGTAATGAATGCCGCGCCCGAGATACAGAAAATCCGTGTGCCGGAAGAAGAGCCGCCCCAGCTCTTCCAATTCCGCGTCGTGCTGCAAAATCGTCTCAATCTTGTGCGGGATGCGCGTCAGTTCCTGCATCAACGTTCTCGCGGCCGCCGGCGTCTGTTTGCCGCGCACCTGCGCCAAATAAAGCGCCGTCAGCATTAGCGCAGTCAGCTGCCCCGTAAACGCCTTCGTGGATGCGACGCCAATTTCCGGCCCCGCGTGCGTGTAAATCGTCCCATGGGCCTCCCGCGTCAGCATCGAACCCACCACATTGCAAATCCCCAGAATCTTCGCGCCCTTCTGCCGCGATTCCCGCAGCGCCGCCAACGTGTCCGCCGTCTCGCCCGATTGGCTGATGGCAATCACCAGATGATGCTTATTGACGATGGGATCGCGATAACGGAACTCACTTCCGTAGTCCACTTCCACCGGCAAATGCGCAAGCCGTTCGATCATGAATTTGCCGGCCAGCGCGGAATGCCAGCTCGTTCCGCACGCAATAATTTTCACACCCTGAAAAGTCTGGAATTCCTCCTCGCCGATATCCATCTGGTCCAAGAACACTTTCCCGGTGTCCTGCGAAATTCTTCCCAGCAAAGTGTCGCGCACCGCGCGCGGCTGCTCGAAGATTTCTTTCTGCATAAAATGTTTGAACCCGCCCTTTTCCGCCATGATCGGGTCCCACGTCACATGCTGCGGCTCTCGCTTGATCGGCCGCCCCTGGAAATCCGTCACACAAACGCCCTGTGGCGTCAGCACCGCCAGTTCGCCATCGCCTAGAAAGAAAACGCTCCGCGTGTGCTGCAAAATCGCCGGAATATCGCTCGCAACAAAAAATTCCTTCTCGCCTAAGCCGACGACAATCGGCGGACCCAGCCGCGCGGCCACAATCTTCAGCGGATCGCGCGTGGCTAAAGCCACCAGCGCAAAAGCCCCAGTCATCACCTTTACGGACTGCAGCACAGCGGCTTCCAGCGACGAGCCCTGCGAATATTTCTCAATCAGGTGCGCAATGATTTCCGTGTCAGTCTCAGTAACGAATTTATGCCCTTCGGCAATCAGCTGATGCTTCAACTCGAGGTAGTTCTCAATAATCCCGTTATGCACCACCACAATTTCGCCGCTGCAATCGCGATGCGGATGCGCGTTCTCTTCGGTAGGCCGCCCATGCGTGGCCCAGCGCGTGTGCCCGATCCCGTAAACGCCTTCCAGTGGCGTCGCACGGATGGACTCCTCGAGGTTGTGCAGCTTGCCCGGCGCACGGCGAATTTCCAACTTGCCGTCTTTTTGCACCACGGCAATCCCTGCGGAATCATAGCCGCGATATTCCAGCCGCTTCAGCCCATCCAGAATCAGCGGCACCACGGGTTTGTTGCCAATGTAACCGACAATTCCGCACACGGGATTTTGCTCCTGGAAGCTGCCTTGGGATCGAAGCCACAAGCAGCCGCGCCTGAAATAAGGTTAGCACATCAGCTAAATCAGACAACGGCGGTGGTGACAACGAGCGCGGCGGATGTTACGTCGGGAAGGGAACTGGAAGGCCCGGGAACCGGCAAGCGCGTCACTCCAAAATTTCGAATCGGAATTCCTCGATCACAGGATTCGTGAGCACGTCCTTCGCGATCCGTTCCACCTGCGTCTTCGCCTCTGCGCGGCTCATTCCATCCAGCGCCAACACAAAAAATTTCCCCTGGCGCACATCCTTCACCGCCGAATATCCCAGCGATGACAACGCTCGTTGAATGGTTTGACCCTGCGGATCCAAAACAGTGGTTTTCAACATGACCCAGACGTGTGCTTTCATCGCCAAGATTATAGCAGCCCCGCCGAATCCGCCGCCGCACGAAAATCCACCAGATATTTTCGCTTATCTTCAGGCGGCAAAAACGCCGCATGAAAACTCTGCTCCATCAATCGCACCAGCTGCGGCGTGGTCACTCCCAGCGACGCCACATTTGAATATTCCGTCAGCAGATCAGTATGAAACATTCCAGGATCGTCCGTGGAAAGCGTCACCGCAATTCCTCGCTTCACAAAATCCGGCAAAGGATGATCGCTCAGGGTAACATCCGTTTTTCCCACCTGCCGCGCCAGCGCGCCCGTGCACAAATTGCTCGTCGGGCAAATTTCCAGCACCACGCGCCGCATCGCCAGCGTATCCGCGAACGCCGCATCGCGCATTACCGCAATGCCGTGCCCGATTCGCTCCGCTCCCAGTAATTCAATGGCCTCGCGCACCGAGTCCGGCCCGCCAATTTCCCCTGCGTGGCACACGATGTGCAGCCCGTCTTGCCGCGCCAGTTCAAACGCCGGCCGAAAATTAATCGTGGGGTAAGCGAGTTCGTCACCGCCCATGCCAAACGCCACCACGCTCAGCGCCTGCATCTTCGCGGCCCACCGCGCCACTTCCTTCGCCGGATCGGGCCCGAATTGCCGCGCGGCATCTAGGATGAACGCCGTACGCAAGCGCGCAAACGGCACGGAGTGCGTTGCATCGCGAATCGCCGCAACAGTCGCTTCCAGGTCTTGCATTCGCCGCAAAATCACGCCCGCGGAAATGGTGAATTCCGCGTACACCACGTTCTGCCGCACCAGCTCTTCGCACAATTGCCGTGTGATCAGGGCGTAATCATCCGGCGTGCGCAGAAAAGAAGTCACCCACTTGAAAGTTTCCAGAAATCCGTTGAAGTTCGAAAAATTGTAGCGCGCCGCCACTTCCTCGGGCGTCAGCACCACTCCATGTCGCGCCGCAAGTTTCAAAGCTGTATCCGGCCGGATCGATCCTTCCAGATGCAAATGCACTTCTGCTTTCGGCAGCGCATCAATGGCCATGGGTGGCCGAGCAGTCTTTGTTCGCAAATTCATTCTAGTGTTGCGGCAATTGTGGCCGGCCCGCGTTGATCCAGGCGGTCATCCAATACGAACCTACGTCGGTGGAGGCATCCGAAAGCTGGCGCACCAGAATCGCCCCAGCCAGCGAATAGAACCGGTCGTAATAATCTTGCGAGTAACTGGTGAGCCCTTCGTGCGCGCGCCGGTCAGCCAGCAGCACATTTTCCAGCCACGAATGCGCCGTCAAACAAAGTTCGAAAGCATGGTCGGTAGGATCGTGAATGAACGCCGCTTCGTTGGGCTGCACGAAAAAAAACAACTGATACCGGTCAACCAATCCACTGGAAAACCGCTCGTTCACCCCAGGCTGCAACGAAAGTTTCCCATCCATATTAATCGTAGTGTTAAAAGGATCGTGCGCCGCGTTCACATAGTGCGCTAAAGTCGCCGCTGACATCCGCACCTGATTCCAATCGCGTTCGCGAAATGCATCCGTCAGCTTCTTGCTGTAAAAACCAATTTCCCAGGGAAGAATTCCGTACTGTTCCAGCACGCGCCGGTTGAATTTCGTGATGGCCGCATTGTAATCGCGCGGCAAAGCGGAGAAAGGAAATGGCCCATAATGATCCAGCTGAATGAAGTCTGTATGACGCGCAGTTCCGGTTTTCGGGTCCGCTTCATCGGCTGCGCCCACGTGCTCCACCAGAAATTGCCGGTTCGCGTAAAAAAAAGGCTGCATTTCCTGCGGCAGAGTGTCCACCGCTCGATTTGTCACCAGCCGGTCCGCAGTCTCGCCCCATCCAAAAAGCGGCGCTAGCGCGAGGAATAAAATCCCCGCCGACAAAATCACCGCGCGTTGCAGCGAACGGCGCATTACTGGAGTTTATCCTTATCCCTATCAGAGTCCGCCTTGATGTTCGCATCCGATAGCTGACTGTGGCGGCGCCCATAAAAATAATAAAAACACAATCCGATCAGTAACCACACGAAGAACCGGATCCAGTTCGTAATCGGCAGACCGGCCATCAACAGCAGACACGTGAGAATCGTAATCACCGGCGCCAGAATTCCTCCCGGCGCGCGAAACGCCCGCGGACGGTCCGGCTGCTTGTAACGCAGAATCAGCACGCCCCCCGCCACCAACGCAAACGCAAAAAGCGTCCCGATGTTCGAAAGGTCCGCCAAAGTTCCAATGTCCAGCAACCCTGCCGGAATACCCACCAGAAATCCCGCCACGATCGTCGAAAAATCCGGCGTGCGGAATCGCTTGTGCACTCGGCTGAAAACCCCCGGCAATAATCCATCGCGCGACATCGCGAACCATACCCGCGCCTGCCCCAGCTGAAACACCAGCAGCGAAGAAATCATCCCCGTCAGCGCGCCCAGCAGCACGATTAGCTGAATATTTCTGAAGCCCAGCTTCTTCAGAGTGTTCACCACCGGCGCCGCATCGTCCAGCAACGTCTCCCAGCGCACCAGTCCCGTCAACACCACCACCACCGCGATATATAAAAGAGTGCAAATCACCAGCGTCGCGATTATTCCGATTGGCAAATCGCGCTTGGGCTGCTTACACTCCTCCGCCGCGGTCGAAACAGAATCAAACCCGATGTACGTGAAAAAAATGATCGACCCGCCCGTCAGAATCCCCGGCCATCCATTCGGCGCAAACGGATGCCAGTTCGCCGGATGCACATAACGCGAAGCGAAAATCACGAACACCATGATCGCCGTGATCTTCAGCAGCACCATTATATTATTGGCGTTCGCCGATTCGCGGATCCCCCGCACCAGAATCACTGTCAGCAACATCACAATAATAAACGCCGGCCAATTGAATCCGAAATGCCACCCCGGATCGTACAGAGTGTTCCCCTGCAAATCCGCAAGCCCCGCGGGAAGATAAGCCGGCGTAATCCAGCGCAAGCTGGGATGCACTCCAAACCAATCCAGCAAATTGACTACGTGCGCGGAAAATCCGACGCTCACGGCCATATTCGATACCGCGTATTCCAGAATCAAATCCCAGCCGATAATCCAAGCGATCAATTCGCCCATCGTCGCGTACGTGTATGTGTAAGCGCTGCCCGCGATCGGAATCATCGCCGCCAGCTCCGCGTAACACAGCGCCGCGAACGCGCACACCACTCCCACCAGCACGAATGACAGCGCAATCGCAGGTCCCGCGCCCGGTCGGCCGAACGACGCCGAGTGATATATCAAATATTCCAGCAGCGGCGCGTTCAGGACGGATTTGAATTGCAGTTTTTGCCCGGCGATCGCCGTCCCGATGATCGTGAAAATCCCCGACCCGATCACCGCTCCAATTCCCAGTGAAGTAAGACTTAGCCACCCCAGCGATTTCTTCAGCTGCTTTTCAGGATTCTCCGAATCGGAGATCAGCCGGTCAATATCCTTCGTGCGGAAAAGCTGTGCGCCCAATCGTCACCTTCCCCGTGAGCGAGCCAGAAACTTTACCCCGCGAATAACGGTGGCGCAACACTCCGCGCCGCCGCCCGCCAGCGACATCATCCTACAGCACAGCGCATTCGTCCTAGCTTGTTTGTATACAAGCCTTCTCACAAACGGCAACCAGAAGCGCTTTTGGAACCTGCGCGAGGCGGCGAGAGTCATTGCAGCTGTTTCTCGCCACTCATCGCGAGCCACTGCCTTTTTCCGCAAGCCCAGAACTCACGCCAGCTGCAAATTCGCATAGCGTTCAATAAGTTTTTTCGCCCCGTGATCCTGAAAGCTCACAGTCAGTTTGCGATCCTCACCCTCGCCCTCGACCTCGATGATCGTCCCCACGCCATATTTCGAATGCCGCACGCGCGTCCCAATCAAGGGGTCCTTGGACGAGCGCCGCGCACCCCGCGATGCCGCACCGTGAGGCGTGCGCGTCTTCTGCCGATAAGAATAATTCTCCGAAAATTCCGGATCAGGCTCATAACGCCGCGTCTCCCCGGGCTCCGACTGCGAACCCATCGCCGCTTCAATCAAATCTCCAGGAATCTCCGCCAGGAAACGCGAAGGCAGCGCCGCGCGCAACCGCTCTTCGCCGTAAGTGCGCCGATACACCGCGCGCGAAAGCACCAGCGACTGCTTCGCACGAGTCATGCCCACATAAAATAATCGTCGCTCCTCTTCCACCTCAGCATTGCTGCCCAGCGCGCGCCCGTGCGGTAAAAGTCCCTCTTCGAGTCCAGCCAAAAATACCGCGTCGAATTCCAATCCTTTCGCGCTGTGCAAAGTCATCAAAGAAACGGGAATCGTATCGTCATACTGATCCGAGTCGCTCGCCAGCGCTGCCTGGTCCAGCACGTCTTCCAGCGTCTGCCCCTGCTCGGTAGCCTCCGCCATCGCGTTCGCGAGCTCGCGCAGATTTTCCGCCCGCGAAGTGTGCTCCAGATTGTCCTGCTGTTCCACCCAATCCAGATACCCAATGCTGCCCAGCACGCGCTCGATCAATTGCGTCGGCTGCATGTCCTGGCAATCCTTCTGCAAATCCTCGATCAACTTGCAGAAAGACCGCAGCGCCCCGCTGAATTTCTTTCCCGTAAGAAACTCGCCGCTCGAAATCACCGCCCAAAGCGATTGCCCAGTTTCCCTTGCGCGCGCCTCCAACGCAGCGACGGTCACAGCGCCAATCCCGCGCGGCGGCACGTTCAGCACGCGCAGCAAAGCCACGTCGTCTTCAGGATGAAAAATCAGCCGCACATACGCCAGCGCGTTGCGCACCTCCGCCCGCTCGTAAAAGCTGAATCCCCCCACCACGCGATAGCGCACGCCCAGCCGCCGCAGCACTTCCTCAAACGAACGCGATTGCGCGCCCGTCCGATACAGCACCGCAATCCGCGCGTCCGGCTCGTCGCGCACCAGCCCAGCGAGCTGCCCGCAGATAAACTCGGCCTCCGCCGAAGAATCCGGCGCCTCAAAAAATTTCAGCCGCGCTCCTGCTCCCATAGTCGCCTGCAAGGTCTTTCCCAGCCGGTCGGAATTGTTTTTCACCACCGCGGCAGCCGCATCCAGAATCGTCTGCGTCGACCGGTAATTTTCTTCCAGCCGAATTAGCTTCGCGTTTGGAAAATCCGCCGTGAACCGCTTCAAGTTCCCAGCCCGCGCCCCGCGCCACGCATAAATAGACTGGTCTTCATCGCCCACCACGCAAACGTTCTTCCGCGTCCCGGCCAGCAAACGCACGAGTTCTTCCTGCGAACGATTGGTATCCTGAAATTCATCCACCATCAAATAATGGAAACGTGCATTCCACGCCGCGCGCACATCCGCGTGCTCACGCAGCAATTCCACTGCCCGCAGCAGCAAATCGTCAAAGTCCAGTGCCGCAGCCTTGCGCAAAATGTCGTTGTACACGCGAAACACTTCCGCGGCCTGCTTCCGCGCGTCATCGCGCGCCTCCGCCGCCGAAGCGGCCATCTCGTCCGCAGCCAGTCCGTGATTCTTCGCGTAGCTGATCTGCGCGCGCATGCTGCGTGGAGGGTAATCGTCAGTCGAAAGCTCCAGCTGCGCCAAAGCGCGCTTCACCGCCGCAGTCTGGTCATCATCATCGTAAATCGCAAAATCGCGTGGCAGCCCCAGATGCTGGGACTCCCGCCGAATCAACCGCGCGCAGAACGAATGAAACGTGGAAACCCACACGTCCGAAGCATCGCGCCCGGTCGAGCGCAGTAAATCACCAATACGCTCCTTCATCACCGCCGCAGCTTTGTTGGTAAACGTGACGGCGAGAATCGCACCACCCGGTACGCCCATTTCAATCAAATGCGCCACGCGATAAGTGATCACGCGCGTCTTGCCAGTCCCCGCGCCCGCAAGCACCAGCAGCGGCCCCTCGGTCGTCAGCACAGCCTCGCGCTGCCGTTCGTTCAGTTTGTCGAGCAAAGTTGAAGATGAAGCGGAATTGTTCAAGCGCAAATTCTAACCGACCGCACCAGATAGAGCAATTTTCGCCACACAATCGAATCTGCAGCAGAACCGGTCAGGCGAAGAAACTCTGCTACAATCGTGCGAATTTCTAGGAGCATTTTGCAATCATGGGCCGTCGTAAAATACTCGTGTGGCTGCAAGGCCTGGTCCTGGCCTTCGGCGGTGGCGGACTATTCGTGGTCACTTTCTTCGATTCGTCGGTGCTTTCCTTTCCATTCTTTCCCGACGCAGTTCTCATCGAACTCTGCATCGCCAATCACGCGCGCATGCCCTACTACGCCGCGATGGCGGCGTTCGGCTCGCTCTTAGGCAGCATGCTTCTCTATTTCCTCGCAAAAAAGGGAGGCGAAGCATTCTTTCACAAACACGCTGGCGGCAAAGCGGAAAAAATCAAGCAGTGGGTCGATAACAACGGATTCCTCAGCGCGTTCCTTCCCGCCCTGCTCCCGCCGCCGTTTCCATTCAAGCCCTTCGTCCTGGCCGAAGGAGTTTTCCAAGTCCCGCCGCGCACTTTCATCCTCGCCATCCTGCTGGGCCGTGCACTGCGCTACGGTGGCGAAGGAATTCTTGCCGTGCGCTACGGCGACGCCGCCCTCGACTACCTGAAGTCGCACGGCGGCAGATTTGTGTTGATGATGCTGGTGCTGGTCCTGTTGCTCTACGTCCTCACCCACTTCGTATTCCGCAGCCCCGCAAAAAAGCCGTAATCTCTCCGCGCCCTTCAAACGCAAAATCAAATCGCAACTAGCGATCCGCCGAGCCAGCGTACCGAAATGCCTGCCGCATCACTCGCAAATCGCCGCTCAACTCCACACGCACAATAATGTTATCCGCGCCGCGGTCGCCGGGCGCAAAACGCATATCGCGCAGCGTGAACCGGTAACCCTCATCTCCGCGCTCCAAACTAGCCAGCGGAAACCGCGCGTACCGCAAAAATGTTTTCGCCGCCGACGCATTTTCCGCCGCCACAAGCGCCGCCGAACCTTCCGGCTTGTAATAACGTACAGCGCGGTCCAGATCCAACCCCGCCCCCGGCACCAGCGAAATCTCAATCTGCTCAATGGTGTTGTCCGTAGCTACCACCCCGCGCCAAGCCAACGGCGAGAGCGCGGAAGGGAAGGCTCCGGCCTCGAGCGGCGCAGCACCGCGATACTCGCGCGATTCTAGTTCATCCACAGCGCGGCTGTGCAACTCCGCTCGCGCACCCACATAAATCAGCAGCAGCAACAAGATAACGACAGCAGCCCGCTGCCCACGCGAGGCATTCCTCCGCTCCCCAATTTCCTCGCTGACTAAACGAAATAGCTCCGGCAAGAGCAAACCCAAAACCAGAAGCACTAAAATCCAGGGATCGACATTGCTAAGCAGATTCCACGCCGTCCAACTTTGCCGAAACGGCCATAGCAACTGCACGCCAATACCGCTCGCGAGATCCACAAGCAAATGTGCCACGACGCCCACAGCACAAACCGCGACCGCTGCAAAAAAACTCAAAGGAGGGAGCTTCGAAGCTGGGTCGTTCGCGACGACCCGGCGGCCAACAGCCCAAAAAACGAACGCAAGCACGCACACCAGCACAATCGAACCAAGAACGGAATGCAACACTCCACAATGAAGTCGCAAAAAAGCGGAAGGACCACCCAGATAACTCAGAAAATCCAGATCAGCCGCAACGCCTGAAACCACCACCATCGCGAACCCATATCGCGGCAGCAGCTTCTGGCCAGCTCGCGCCAGCACCAACGAAACCAGCGCGTGAGTAAGAATCTCCACGGTTCTCGATTCAACGCCGCTACTTCAAATGCGCCGGCGTCACTAACGAAAGCGCATCCGGCACAATCCGAAACGCCAGCGGCAAAGGTCCAATCGGTTCGCCATCCACCTGCGCAAACACCTCAGCCCCATTCGCCGATTCGCAGATAACTTCCGTATGCTTCCAAGCCGCAATCCCATCCATGCTGCGCAGTTTCCCCAGCCACAAAGCGGGCAGACAAACCATGTAACGCAGCCGGCTCCGCGTCGTATTCGTCAAAAACTCAAATGAATCCTCGAACAAATTAGCGCCAGTGGTAATCTTGAACGGCCCGCCATAATTCACAGTCCTGCCGACCACAATAATCGACGCCAAATGTTCCCGGCCGTCTGAACGCACCCGCATCTCCGGAAAATCGTAACCGACCAGCTGCTTAATTCCCTCGACCCAATAAGCCAAAACCCCAGCCCGCTTTTTCAATTCGCCATTCACCGCATTCACGATCGCGCCATCGGGACCCGCGCCGGCCACGCTAAGAAAATAACGCCCGCCCGCAGGCATATCCGCCGAATGATTACCGTGCAAAGAAGTTGCCAGCCCCAAAGCCACGCGTCGAATCACGCCGTCGTGAATCAAACGCGCCGCGTGCGGAATGTCCCAAGGAATCCGCAGTTCCTTCGCCAGAATATTTGCAGTTCCCGCCGGCAGCAAAGCCATCGGCACCTCGCTCCCCGCCAATCCATTAATAATTTCATTCACGGTGCCATCGCCGCCGCAAGCAATCACCATTCCGCGCCGCTGCTGCACAGCCTGCCGCGCAATCCCCTGCGCCGATCCAGCCGCGGTAGTCGCGGCAATCTCCGTAGTGATTCCCGCATCCTTCAGAATCCGCACCGCCTGCTCGATTTCCAGAAAGCGACGCTGCCGCCGCCCCCCGCTCGTCGGGTTGTAAATCAGCAGCGCGTCTTGAATTCCTTCAGGCATAGGTTTGCGTTCATCCTGTGAAACTAAACGGTCATTGTATAATATCCGCCGCAATTCACCGATGGCATCGCCACGGAGTGTGCATGGCCAAAAACAGCGCCGCTGCAAAAGAAATCGAACGTCTGCGCAACACAATCCGACATCACGAATATCTTTATTACGTGAATGACGAACCGCAAATTTCCGACGCGAAATTCGACAAGCTGATGAACCGGCTAAAAGAGTTGGAAGCCGAAAATCCGAAGCTCGCGACGCCTGATTCGCCCACCAAACGCGTCGGCGGCATCGCCCGCGAAGGTTTTCAGCAAGTCCGCCACAAAACCCCGATGATCAGCCTCGACAACGCCTTCTCCTTCGACGACCTGGCGAATTTCGATCGCCGCGTGCGCGAACTAACCGGACGCGAAAAAGTCGAATACGTTACCGAACACAAATTCGACGGCCTCAGCATGTCCCTCATCTACGAAAAAGGCGCCCTCCTTCGCGGCGTCACGCGCGGCGACGGCAATACCGGCGAAGACGTCACTCCGAACGTCCGCACCATTCGCTCCATCCCTCTCTGGATTGACGCAGCCCAGCTCAAGAAAGCCGGTCTCGCCGGCAACTTCGAAGTCCGCGGTGAAGCCATCATGACTCGCAAAGCTTTCGAAGCCATGAACGAGCAGCAAGACGCCAAAGGTGAAAAGCGCTACGCCAATCCGCGCAACGCGGCCGCCGGCTCCGTCCGCGTTCTCGATCCCAACATCACCGCCTCGCGCAATCTAGGTTTTTTCGCATACTACTTGCTGGTAGACGGCCGTGTCCCCAAAAAACGCCACTCCGAAATCCTCGAAGCGCTCAACGAACTCCGCTTCAAAGTCAGCGCCGACTGGGCCCTCTGCCACGGCGTCGCCGAAGTCCAAGACTACATCACCAAGTGGGACGCAAAACGCGAAAAGCTCCCCTACGAAATCGACGGCATCGTAGTGAAAGTAAACGAAGTCGGCCTGCAGAACGAACTCGGGTTCACTTCCAAAGCCCCCCGCTGGGCCATCGCCTACAAATATCAAGCCCATCAGGAAACCACCGTCCTCAAACAAATTGAAGTCAGCGTCGGCCGCACCGGCGTCCTCACTCCCTTCGCCGTTTTCGAACCAGTACAAATCGGCGGCGTCACCGTCACCAAATCCACTCTGCACAATATGGACGAAATCCAGCGCCTCGGTGTCCATGCCGGCGACACAGTCCTGGTCGAACGCGCCGGTGAAGTAATTCCGCATGTCCTGAAAGTTGTGAAGCACGGCAAGGAAGAAAAAGAATTCAAGATGCCGGACAAATGCCCCGTCTGCGGCACAAAAGTCCACCGCGCCGAAGGCGAAGTCGCCTATCGCTGCGTCAACGTCTCCTGTCCCGCGCGCAAAAGGGAATCCCTGCTCCACTTCGCCGGGCGCCACGCCATGAACATTGACGGCCTGGGCGAAAAAATCGTGGACCAGCTCCTCGAAAAAGATCTAGTAAAGGATTTCGCCGGCCTTTACAAACTCGATCTGAAAACGCTGGAAAATCTCGACCGCATGGGCGAAAAATCCGCGCAAAATCTCCTCCACGAAATCGCCAGCAGCAAAAAGAGCACACTCGCCCGCCTCATCTACGCCATCGGCATGCCCTTCGTAGGCGAACGCACCGCGCAACTCCTGGCCGAACATTTCGGCTCGATGACCAAACTAGCCGAAGCCACCCAGGAAGATCTAATGGAAGTTCCCGAAGTAGGCCCGAAAGTAGCCGAAGGCGTCCGCGAATTTTTCTCCGAGTCCGCCAATCGCAAACTAATCGAGCGTCTCCGCGCGGTTGGGGTGAACATGAAAGAAGAACGCCAAGCCCCGGTGTCCGCCCGCTTCGCGGGCATGACCTTCGTCTTCACCGGCACCTTGGCCAAACGCTCCCGCGAAGAAGCTGAAGCCCTGGTAGTCTCGCACGGCGGTAAACCCGGCAATTCCGTCAGCAAAAAAACCACCTACGTGGTAGTAGGCGAAGACGCCGGCTCCAAGCTGGACAAAGCCAAAGACCTCGGCGTCACAATACTCACTGAGCCTCAGTTCGAAAAACTTCTCACCAAAGGTTAGAAGGCTGTCGCAGCGATTGCGTTGAAGTTGATCTCGCGGGTGCCGCAATGATCATCGCGCCTGGTAATGCTCGCGTCATGCCGTATAATAAAACCAGCGGGTGAGTCGGATGATCGCCGGTGTTTTCCGCGCAAGCGGAACACACGGGAGGAAAGTCCGGACTCCCATAGTCCTCAGCTCGCAAGAGCGTCGGACTACAGGGCGACGCGCCTGGTAACGCCAGGGGGTTTTCGCGAGGTGCCCTTCGAAGCTGCCACTGGCAGATTCTCGGGATCTTGCGACAGCTACGGAAAGTGCCACAGAAAATCAAACCGCCGGTGATGCTTGCACCTCGGCGGCAGGCCTGCGGGAAACCACAGCCCTGCCTGTTTCGGCGCAGCGCATTTGGCAAGGGTGAAAAGGTGGGGTAAGAGCCCACCGCCCGGATGGCAACATCCGGGGCACGGAAAACCCCGCGTGGAGCAAGGCCAAATAGGAGG
>Ga0209275_10000038_pt1 | contig 36820 bp, 35 predicted proteins | sample HubBroMetageREF2_FD_188344 | JGI IMG/M metagenome (GOLD analysis project Ga0209275, IMG submission 188344) | Reference soil microbial communities from the Hubbard Brook experimental Forest, New Hampshire, USA - Hubbard Brook CCASE Soil... | ecosystem: Environmental > Terrestrial > Soil >... | reverse complement strand
AAACGCCTCGCGCAACTGCTGGATGATCCAAGCGCTCGTCGGATGCTTCGTGACGTTAACGTGCAGGATGTGCCGCCGGTCATGACCGATGACGAAGAAGCAGTAGAGCACGCCGAAGGTGATGGTTGGCACAGTAAAGAAATCCATGGCCGCAATCGCTTCCCGATGGTTTCGAGGAAGACCAGCCAGCGCTTGGCCCGGTCAGGATCTTTCGGCGCTCGCTTCATCCAACGGGAGATGGTTCTCTCGGAAAGATCAAAACCGAGCATGCGGAGTTCCCCAGCTCCGCAAGAATTTCCCAGATGAGTAGTCGTATAGCGCAATGGTGCCGTAAAGAGTCCCTGTATACCAGAGAACTGCGGCAACACCACGTGGAGATAACTCAAAAGCTTGTATCTGCGGTCTGTTGGATGTATTTTTTGGGGCGGAAATGGGAGTTGCTTTCAATAGCGAAAGATCATTAGAACTCAAAACGTAAAGCATCTGATGAATTAGAGCTACCACAATGGTCCCATCCCGAGAGAATCGAACTCGTCTGGCGTAGAGATTTGTCAGTCCGACTGCTGTTGCGAGTATTGGCCAATCACTTTCGTCTCGACCACGCAATCGCTGTCGGGCTTCGTTTTCAAAGACGGCGTAAGCATGCCGGTCGGATCCTTACGTAAGGTCATCTCAACTTGACGAGTAGAAAATACCATATTCAGTGCTGGTCTCGAGTATGGTATGATGAGGCACTATGGAGACAACGCGTAAAATCACCGTGGAGGTACCGCTCGAGCTTCTCAAGAAAGCGCGCCGAGCCAGCGGTACCGGTATCACCCAGACCGTCCGTACCGGGCTGCAGCTAGTTGCGGCATCGCGCACTTATGCTCGCCTACGCCAACTCCGAGGCAAGGTTCGCTTCACACGCACTTTAGCAGAACTGAAAGCCGACCGATGATCGCGGCTGATACGAGCACATGGGTTGCCTTTTTAGAAGGTGGCGCAGGCGAGGACGCACAGCTACTCGATAAGGCACTGGAAGACCGCCAGGTAGTTATGGTCCCCGTTGTGCTCACCGAGCTGTTAAGCGACCCCAAGCTCCCCACAGGCGTTTCCGAAACGCTCTCAGAAGTGCCTTTGATCAAGATCGAATCTGGCTACTGGCAACGAGCGGGAGAATTGCGGGCGAAGGTGGTGGCGAAGCGCCGCAAGGCACGCCTCGGCGACGCGCTGATTGCCCAAAGCTGCATCGACGGAGCGATTCCTCTCCTCACGCGAGACCGGGACTTCCGAGCGTTCGTTGAAGCTGCGCGCCTCGATCTTATACTTGGGTTGTGAACGGACTGACCGGGCCCCGTCCAGTGATAGCAGCAAGCATATTGGTATCGTGCAGTGCTTTCGTGTCTCCTCCAGCGGGTTTTGCGGTTTGCGTGCAGGATTGGGTGCGACTTCAGAAGGAGAAATGCCTTCCAATTCCTGTAAGCGGCACCAGATGGGGCGTTTCGATTTTTGATCATTTTGGCTGTCAACCGAAGGGCTAGCCTGGGTACCTTGCCTCTCACAAATAATTCATAAACGCCCACGACACCACTTCCGAGTCACGTCCTGCCCGTCTCTCCAATGAAGTTCTTTGTCAAACGGTGCTTAGGGAAACTCCATTCAGGTTGCGTTTCCGGCACAACCCTTCACAAGGACTTCAATTTCTCTTCGACATACAGCGAGAGCTCAATCATGCGCTCCACCACTTGTTCGACCGGCAGACCGGCAAAGTTCTTGAGCACCAACTCCTTGACATAGAGCCGCACAAGATAACGCAGCTGAAGCGCGCGACTGCGCGTGGCGAAAACAAAATCGCGATGCCCGCTATTCACGACGATCAGGTTGCGTTCAGCATCGAATCGCGAGCGCCACAGTTCTCCGCCAGCCCGGTCAAAGGTGTAGCCCGGCAAGCCGCGCGCATTGACGACTGCTGGGCCGATGGCCACATCAAGGCTGTCGGTGACGGTGATCAGCGCCTCGGCACTACAGCGCAAGTCACGCTGTGAGACGGCAACGGACAAACGCACGAGAACCGGCGACGACGGAGCCTCGAAGCTCACTTCTTGATCGGACGTGGACGATAGAGTGCCACCCCCTTCGATGATCTCCCAGGCAAATGTCAAGTCCTGCTCGACCCGCCGGCGCGAACGATCCCGGGGCAGCGCGCGAAGGCGCCGGCTTTGGCCCACTGTCAAGGTGCTTGCCGCCGGTGAAATCACGACGGTGTGCAAAGGCCCAGCATGGTCGAAGAATTGGCGCTGGGCAGATTCGCCTCCGCTCGGTTCCGGAACGCCCTCCTTTTCCTCTGCACTTGGGGCCTCTAGGCCTCGCTCCGGTGGCGCTCCGGCACCTACCGCTCGCGGCGAGCGCGACTGGATGTCAAACCAGTCGTATTCCTCGCGCGGCAACACCAGCATGGCCTCGCGAAACGCACGTTGGATGGCACGGAGGGACTCCCGGTTTACCTGTTCTTCCTCGGCGCGTCGCTGGGCCTCGATGAGCCCATTGAGGTGTGCTTCCAGCGGTACTAAAGCTTCCACGAAGGCCCCATAGCGTTCATCGTGGACGATCCCGGAACGCGTGCCCGGTGTGAGGTTAAGGTAGGGCACGTCGATCAGGCCCTGCAGGTAACGAGAACTCCACGGCGGCCGCTCCAAACCAGGCAGCGTTCCAATATCCGCAATCACCCGCGTGCCGTCTCGGGTAAGGGCGACCCGGCGATTCTCGTCCGGTTCTGTGAGATACAGTTCGCCATACGCCTCGCCGAATGGCGAGCGAACCGTCGGCAGTTGGTGGAGCAAACGGCCTTCGAACTGTCGCGGCTCGACCTGGTACTGCTTGCGCGCAAGTTTATCGATCACCGTTACACGAACATGCGTATTGCGAATACGGTCGCGCAGCTCTGAGGCCAGATACCACTGGATCTTCTCGCCGCTTAATCCACGGATGCCCTCGAGCAAGGGCCTGATCTTGAGTTCGGTGCCCCGCTCGGCAAAGAGCACGCGTCGAGCCTTCACGACGTAGCGCGGATCCCCTTTGCTCATAACCATCTGGTAGACACGCTCATCGGCACCGGAAGAAGTCATCGTGAGCGTTTCGCCCACGGTCCAGAAGCTCAAAAGACCGATACCAAATTCCCCTTGTAAGCCCTCTCCAGCGCCGTCTGCTTTCAGGCGTCGCTTGACCGAGTCGCAAATATGAGTTGCGACGTACTTGAAGTCAGGGAGCCCGTTCAGATCGCGAGGGACGCCGTCGCCATCGTCCTTGACCGTTAGATACTGTTCGCCGTGCTCGCGGCCGCGCGTGATGGTAATCGTCTTGGCACGCGCATCGATGCTGTTTTCGAGCAACTCCGCGATGGCCTTGAGTGGGTTGCTTTGCGAGAGTGCGATGATACGGATAGCATTCCAATCATCGCCGATCCGCAATTTACCTTTCTCTGATTCCTTCGACTTGGCTGCGTTCGTCTTCGCCACAGTGATAACGAACTCCTCGGGTTGAGTGCAGGGCACGAAGGACCGATCTCAGCCTGCCATGAGCCAGCTACTATATCGAGGACTTTAGGTGTCGGGCAAGGTTGGCTCGGCAGCAGGCACGCAGGTCAACTAAATAAGAATGTGCTCCAATTCATCAAGGATGATTTCGCCTTTCGTCTACAATCCTCCCAGGTGATCTCTACCAAGACCATCGGGAATTCCGTTGGCCCGCCTAGCTTCAATTACAGCCGCTCCAAGCTGCTAGGTGAACACAGGTGGTGTCATACCAGCGTCATGCGAATTGTGACGAATAGCGGCGAATGAAGATGAAAACTGAAACGAGAAGGTGAATCTGAGTTAGTCGCGTCCTGAATCGCCCCCGCCACCGATCCCCCAATCTATCCGCGTGGGACCGGATACCGTCTGCATGGCTGCTAGGTGGTCTCGTGGGTCTATCATCCACCACAGGTGCGAATCCAATTCTGACAGCGATTTCGTTTCTGCTTCTGGGCTCGTCGCGGCGGACACGGAGTTGTCCTTGCGCGCGACCACTGTCATCGCAGCACTGGTCGGCTTGCTACACGGTTATCTAAATGGCGCAGGCATGGGCAGCCCGGAGTTGGGGCTTTGGCTCTCATCGGCCTTGTGTTTATGGTTTTTGTTCTCGTGGCTATCTGCGCCGCGTTAGTGGTGCGCGTCCGCTGGCCGTGGGCGCGTATCGCCGTACGTGTGGTGGGTAGTTGGATTGTCGCCAGCGGCCTGCTCGTGCTCGGGTGGAACCTGCGCGGGAAGTTCTGAGACGAGGCGAGAACGAAGTGGAGTGAGACAGATCGAAGGGAAAGGCACGAATGCAGAAACTCGCAAATCTTGCGTGGATCGTGCGCAGGCCGAGGCCGAGGTCAAGGTTTCCTACGACGGCGATCCTCAGTTCAAACCGATCGAGTCAACCGATCTCTCCTATGCCTCTAATACGCAGGACAAAATCATCAAAGTTGGAGATCTCTACTATTTGTGCTTCCAAGGCGTATGGTTCATGTCGACCTCGCCCGAAGGCCCATGGAAGACTGCTGATTCTGTTCCCAAGGAAATTTACACATATTCCGCCAAGCTCTCCCGTCTATAACGTCACTTACGTGACGCAGACCACGACTTCTACTGGCGAGACCGAAGCAAGTAGCACAGCAGGTTATCTCGGGATGTTCATCATTGGAATGGCGGTAGGTGCAACGGTGTGCTACGGAAGCGGTTACTACTATCCGCCCTATTATTACTCCAACGCCTACAGTTCAATGGGGCAGTTCGGTTGTGACGAAGGGCGACAAGTGGGCGCAGACCGGACACTACACTGACTCACGCGGCACGGTCGCCGGTGCGCGCACTTCGGAAGGCGGCAGAGTGGTGGCTGGAAACGGGAAGAACGGCAGCGGTTTTGTCGGGCAAGGTGGAGGTGGTGATGTTTATGCCGCAAAAGATGGCAACGTATATAAGAGGACCGATAACGGTTGGCAGCAGTACGAAAATGGTGGATGGAATTCAGTAGACACTTCCGGTGCCAAGACCAATGCTCAGCAACGAACACAAAATGCTGGCGTCGCAAAGCGACAGGGGGCAAAACGCTCAAGCCTCTGCGGCTACGACCAGTCGGCAGATGGGCACTCAGCCGTCAACTACGCACAGGCGCGGCCTCTCAGCAGGCCGCCCGCAGTACGGCTTCCTCTACAGGCCGGCAGGCTGGCGCTCAGCCGGCATCCCGTCAGGTCGTCAGGGACTATTCCTTTTTGCGTTGAAGTTGCCCCTCAACTAAGTGTGCCCGAAAGCGGTGTGTCCAGTCCGATCGGTGACTATTGCCTCGGGTCATACTGGATCTCTCACCTGCTTCGACGATCCATCTGAAGTCCCAAGGCTCTTCCAGCCCAAGGCGCTACCTTGGCGAAATCTGACCCTTGAGGAGACAAACGGTGCCTTAGGGAAACCTCTTAGCCCTGAGGAGCGTTAAGAAGATTCTTAAAACACACTTGCCCGCCAGTGCATCGAAAGCTCAGCAGGCGAACGTCCAGGCAGCTAATTCCCCGGTGTCATGTTCAACCTTGAACGGACTTGGGAAGCGGATCCTGTCGGAAACGAATCGGGCAACGCGGCTGATCGTATGGGGTAGTCGTCTCTATGTCTCAACTTTCGTCGACACTGTTTGCTGCGCAGATGAGTCCGACGAATATTTTCGCCCCTTCCTCAACCCCCGCCGATTCCATTTTTCGGCTCTCGCTTTTTGTGCTGGCCGTGACCGGAGCCATTTTCGTCGTAGTCTTTAGCATGCTGCTTTACGCTGCCGTGAAGTTCCGCAAGCGTGAAGGAGACCAAGCGGAACCCCTCCAGATTTACGGCAGTGCGAACTTGGAATTGGCTTGGACGGTCCTTCCCATTTTAATCGTGATGGTTCTGTTCCTGAGTTCGGCGCGCGTGATCCACGCCATTCAGGACGCGCGCAAGCCCGACGGAGCAAATGAAGTAACCGTAGTGGGACACCAGTTTTGGTGGGAGTATCGCTACTCACAATATGGATTCGTCACCGCCAACGAATTGCACGTGCCGGTCAGCGATCAGATCCATCCAACGCCAACGTTTCTCACGCTTCTTTCGGCCGACACCGACCACGACTTCTGGGTGCCGCGCCTTGCCGGCAAGACTGACCTGATCCCCAATCATCCAAACAGGACCTGGATCGACCCGTACCAAACCGGTCTCTACCTCGGCCAGTGTGCTCAATATTGCGGCACCGAGCACGCCAAAATGCTTCTGCGCGTTTACGTCGATTCGCGCGCCGATTTCGATCACTGGGTTAAGGCTCAGCAGCAGGCCGCACAACTCAACGCGGGCATGAGCCCAGGGGCAACACAAGGTCGAAGGGTTTTCGAGCGCACCGCTTGCATCAACTGCCACGCGGTAGCAGGCACAATCGCCGCCGGCCGATTTGGTCCGGACCTGACCCACCTAATGAGCCGCGACACTCTCGCAGCGGGCGCCGCTCCCAATACTCCCGAGAATTTGCGTGCTTGGATCCAGAACCCCGACACCATTAAGCCCGGCGCACTTATGCCCGCCATGAACTTGAACGACAAGGAATTCGATCAGATCACGGCGTACTTGCTGACGCTGCACTGACCAGGCCGTTCGCGGATTCGCACGGCGAGCGGCGCGAATTTACTGGAGGAAGGAGGACTATGTCGTCAAATTCCGTACCGATCCCGGATGCGATCGACTCGACCAAGCCGACCTCAGGCGAAGCGTGGCTGCTCGAAGCCCTCCACGAATGGGTGATTACCGTCGATCACAAAAAGCTCGGGATCATGTATATTGTCGCGGGATTATTTTTCCTGCTGCTCGGCGGACTCGAAGCGGTCATCATCCGCATCCAGTTGCTGGTGCCGCATGCGCAGTTCGTTTCCCCAGAAGTGTTCAACCGCATGTTCACGATGCACGGCACCACGATGATCTTTTTCGTGATCATGCTGATCTTGTTCGGTTTTGGAGTTTACCTGGTGCCCCTAATGATCGGCGCCCGCGATATGGCTTTTCCTCGCTTGAACGCCTGGGGCTTCTGGATGAGCACGTTCGGCGGCCTCCTTCTTTACTTCAGTTTCGTCGGCGGCGATGGATTGTACGGCGCCGGAACTGCGCCCGACGTGGGTTGGTGGGCTTACGCGCCACTTACCTCTCGCGCTTTTTCGCCGGGCCATAGCACAGACTATTGGACCGTCGCGCTACTCGTTTCCGGTTTTGGCTCCGTTGCCATCGGCGCGAACCTGGTAGCCACCATTCTCTCCATGCGCTGTCCACGAATGACGTTGGCAAGGATGCCATTGCTCTGCTGGTTGTACTTGGTGATGGGCGCACTGCTGCTCTTCACGATTACTCCGCTCACTGCGGCACAACTCATGCTCATGGTCGACCGATATCTCGGCGGCCATTTCTTCGACACCCAGGCGGGCGGCTCCGCGGTGTTGTGGATGCATTTTTTCTGGATCTTCGGCCATCCCGAGGTCTACGTGTTGGTTCTTCCCGCTTTCGGCTTCGTATCGGAAATAGTGCCGGTCTTTTCGCGCAAGCCGATTTTTGGCTACCCAATTATGGTCGCAGCGACCGTGGGCATCGGCTTTATCAGTTTGAGCGTCTGGGCTCATCACATTTTTACAATGGGCATGGCATCGTACTCGAACGCCTTCTTTGTGCTTACCACCATGGCCATTGCTGTTCCGACGGGAATCAAGATTTTTAATTGGCTGGGCACGATGTGGGGCGGAAAAATTCGCTACGAATTACCCATGTTGTTCTGCGTGGCGTTTCTGTTCCAGTTCCTGGTCGCCGGATTGACGGGAATCATGCTGGGTTCCGCCCCCTTCAACTGGCAACTCAACAACTCCTACTTTGTTGTCGCGCACTTCCACTACGTGATCGTGGGAGGAATTCTTTTCGCGATTTTAGGCGCCTTCTACTACTGGTATCCAAAGATGACCGGACGATTGTTGAATCAGACCCTGGGCCTTTGGAACTTCTGGCTTTTGTTGATCGGGTTTCACCTCACCTTCGATTTCATGCACTTTGCGGGGATTCTCGGAATGGTTCGGCGCATTTATACATACGAGCACGGACGCGGCTGGGAATTCTGGAACGTGGTGATTGGTGTGGGCACGTTGTTCCAGGTCCTCGGCTTGTCGTGCTTCGTGTTCAATCTGGTGTGGTCGTATTTTCAGGGACGGCCAGCCGACCGCGATCCCTGGGACGGCTGGACCCTCGAATGGGCAACTGCGTCGCCTCCGCCCGAATACAACTTCTCAGTTCTGCCGGAGGTTAAGAGCGCGCGCCCGCTCTGGGATTTAAAGCATCCGGAAGATCCTGACTGGAAATATCAATGAGCACTTCGCCAGCAACTTTTCCAGCAACCGAACGTCCGTGGACGCTTCCGTCGCGCCGTCGAGTGGGAATGTTCTGCCTGATCGCAGCCGAATCGGCCATCTTCGTGATTTTTCTGGTGGCCTACATTTTCTACATTGGCAAAAGCCTTACCGGCCCAACGCCCCGGCAAGTTCTCGAGATCCCCATCTTCAACACGGTTTGTCTGCTCTCGAGCAGTTTGACGATCCACCTGGCGGTGCGGGCATTGCAGCGCGGGAAGACTGCCACGTTTAAGCTTTTTTGGTTTCTTACACTCGCGCTCGGAGCAATTTTTTTGTTCGGCACCGGTCGCGAATGGCACCGCCTGATTTACAGCGCCGGCCTGACCATTTCCACAAATCTGTTCGGCACGACCTACTATTCCCTTGTCGGCCTGCACGCCTTTCACGTGCTCGCGGGTTTGCTGGGACTCACGATCGTCATGTTGCTGGCGCTGGCCGCAAAAGTTACTGAGGAGCACACCGAGCACGTAGATGTCTTCTCGTTGTACTGGCATTTTGTCGATGTGGTTTGGGTCGTGGTTTTCACAACCGTGTACGTGGTAGGACGATGAGCTGACTATGGCAAATCAAAACAGTCCGCAAACCGCCAGCTTGCCTTCCTCCGCGCAAATCCCAGCGCCCACTGTCTGGCCCTTCGTTTTCGCTTTTGGGCTCGCCTTGGTGTTCGCGGGACTACTCACGAGTGTCGTCGTGAGCGTTGTGGGTGCCATTCTTAGTATCCCCGCAGCCGTCGGCTGGTTCCGAGACGTCCTGCCACACGAATGTCTCGAAACAGTCCCGGTCGAACCCGGAGTTTCCCCCATTGTCGCGCGCCAGGCGGAAGTAGCTCGCATCCAGATCGATCCCGAAATCAAGCGCACAAGAATTCCCGTCGAAGTTTATCCGGTCACCGCGGGCATCAAGGGCGGCTTGGCCGGAGGCGTAGCGATGGCCGTGCTCGCGGTGCTCTTTGGCGTCCTTACGTACCACAGCGTTTGGTATCCGATTAATTTGCTGGCCTCCATCGTCTATGCGCAAGCGCTCAATATGCCGTTGCAACACCTCCTGACGTTCCACCCTGCGCTGCTGCTCGTTGCCACGCTCATTCACTTAGTCGCCTCGCTGCTCGTTGGCCTGCTCTATGGCGTGCTGTTGCCGATGTTTCCACGCCGGCCAATCTTACTTGGGGGCTTCATTGCGCCTCTGATCTGGACCGGGCTGCTGTACACCAGCCTCGGCGTAATCAATCCCCTGATGAACAAATTGATCGACTGGAAGTGGTTTGTGATTTCGCAGATTGGGTTTGGGCTGGTTGCTGGATTCGTCGTCGTTCGGCAGGCGCGCATACGCACTGTCCAATTTTTGCCGTTTGCTTTGCGCGCTGGAATCGAAGCGCCAGGGCTTATGAGAGAGAAGAACGGAGGACACGACGAGCGATGAGTTTTTCGTACTCACGCGTTCTCCGGATCATTGTTGTTTCCATCGCGGTCGCGCTGTGTGCCTGCAACGACGCTCCTGGCCGTCCGGGGAAAAATCCGGAAGTGGCTCGCCCCGACGAAGTGCTCGATTTCAATATTCTTTACAAGCAAAACTGTTCCGGCTGCCACGGCCCCCAAGGCAATGGTGGCGCGGCAATCATGTTGCGCAATCCGGTCTACCTCGCGATCGCGGACGACAACGTCATTCGCCACACTGCCTCGAATGGTGTCCCCGGGACGCCAATGACTCCCTTTGCGCGCAGTGCAGGTGGAATGCTCTCCGATAAGCAGGTCGACGTGATTGTCCGCGGAATCCGCGCGTGGGCCCGGCCCGACGTTCTGGTGGGCGTCAGTCTTCCGGCGTACAAACAAGATCCGGCCGGCGATGCGCAACGTGGCGCAGCAGCGTATGCCACCTTTTGCGCGCCTTGTCATGGCACAAAAGGCGAAGGCGGCGAAAAGGCCGGCTCGATTGTTGACGCAACCTACCTGGCACTCGTAAGCGATCAACAATTGCGCACCATTGTGATCGCCGGATGGCCTGCAGTCGGCTCACCGGATTGGCGCAATGATGTGCCCGGCCAACCCATGTCCGCGCAACAAATTTCCGACGTTGTGGCGTGGCTCGCAGCAAAAAGAACGCAATTTCCCGGACAGCCTTATTCCAATGCTGATAGCAGGGGGCGCTAGGTATGGCGACACGATCCCAAAACACAATTCCGCCCACAACGACACCGGTCCAAAATACAATTTCGCGGCGCAGCGTCCTGGTGAAACTAGGAATTCTCCTGAACGGCCTGATCGCCATCGCTCTCACAATCCCCATCATTCGCTATCTTTTTTCCGCGGTTACGCGCGAGCGCAAGAACGGTTACCTTTCCTGGATTTCCCTCGGCTCGATAACGCAATTCCCCGAAGGCGAGACGCGGCTGGCAACCTTTCGGAATCCCGATGTGACTCCGACCGACGGTCCAACGGCGGACACCTCCTGTTGGGTGCGCCACGTCTCGGGAGAGCGATTCCAGGTATTCGCGATCAATTGCGCGCACCTCGGCTGTCCCGTGCGTTGGTTTTCCCAATCCGGTCTCTTTATGTGCCCGTGTCATGGCGGCGTCTATTACGAAGACGGCTCACGCGCAGCAGGTCCGCCGGAACGCGGCCTGTTTACATACCCCTGCAAAGTGGAAAACGGCCTGGTTCAGATCCAGGCAGGTGAGCTTCCCACGCCGGGTTCTCCCAGAGCTCACAACCTCGAAAGGAAGAATCCTTGCGCCTGATCGAGCAAATCGGAAAATGGCTCGATCGCCGGCTGCAATTGGGCGAGCCGATTCGCGAGATTGCGGAGCACTCCGTGCCGCGCCGAAGTGCAAGCTGGTGGTACGTATTCGGCAGCGCCGCGCTCACCGTTTTTGCTTTGCAAATCGTCACAGGAATTATGCTGGCGCTCATCTATGTGCCCTCGGCCAGCGAAGCGTGGAACAGCTTGCAATTCCTAAATCACGATGTGGCTTTAGGTTGGTTCATCCGCGCGCTGCACGGATGGGGCTCGAATTTCATGGTTGCCATCGTGCTCATGCACATGGTGCAGGTGTTTCTCTTCGGCGCTTACAAATTTCCACGTGAACTTACCTGGCTCATAGGCGTGTTCCTTTTACTGATGACGCTCGGCATGGCCTTCAGTGGACAGGTGTTACGATTCGATCAGGACGCCTACTGGGGATTGGGCATCGGAGCATCCATCGCCAGCCGCACGCCGATTGTGGGTGCAGCTCTCGTCAAATTAATCCTCGGCGGACCGATTATTGGTGGCGCCACTCTCTCGCGCTTCTTCGTGCTGCATGTGTTTGTGATACCAGGATTGCTCATTGCGTTTGTGAGCCTGCATCTTTTTCTGGTGCTGAAGGTGGGTATCAACGAATGGCCGATGCCGGGTCGCATCGTTTGCAAGGAAACCTATGTCAGGCAGTACGAGGAGTTGCTCAAGAAGGACGGCGTGCCCTTCGTTCCCTACGGTATCTGGAAGGATCTTATTTTCTCCGCCATCATTCTGTTGGCTCTGGCCCTCTTTGCGGTTTTCTTCGGTCCCTTCGGCCCAACAGGTGTGCCTGACCCTACCATCATCCAAACAGTACCGAAGCCCGATTACTTTTTCTTGTGGATTTATGCTCTGCTTGCGCTCTTGCCGCCATCGCTCGAAACTCCTGCCCTCCTCATCGGTCCGGTCGTGGCGATCGCTGCGCTCGTGCTTCTTCCCTTTGTAGCCGGAGAAGGAGAAAAACACTGGCGCAGGCGGCCAGTTGCCGTTCTCTCCGTTATCCTCATCGCGCTCACGCTCGGAATGTTCACGCATCTGGCGGGATTCAGCCCGTGGAGCCCCAAAATGGACGCGTGGAGCGGTGAGCCCGCACCCGACAACTTCCTCCACGGCAGGACCGCTCTCGAACGCAAAGGAGCCGCGGTCTTTCAGGAGAAGCAATGCCGCAATTGCCATTCGCTCGCCGGAAAGGGCGGACAGCGCGGTCCCGCTCTCGATTCCGTTGCCACTCGGCTCACGCGAGACCAGTTGGTTCGCCAGGTGCTGCAAGGCGGCGGCAACATGCCCGCTTACGGCAAAAATCTCAGTCCCGCCGAAACCACTGCCCTCGTCTCCTTCCTCAGCATCCTCCGCCCACCTGGCGCGCCTCCCGCCTACGATCCTTCCCGCGTGAACAACGACACGAACGCTACCGAGAGTTCTTCCGCCAGGCACTGAAAGGTTGAACGTGCAGCCCGCATTTCAATTCGCTCTCGACTCCTGGTCCTTACCAATTCCCGTTACAGTGGCGCTGATCCTTATGGCATTCATTTATCTCCGCGGCTGGTTTCACTTGCGCCGTGCTTTGCCAGACGCTATTCCCACTTCGCGAATGGCAACGTTTCTTAGCGGACTATTTTCCGTGTGGCTCGCCGTAGCTTCTCCGTTAGGAGCGCTCGATGAGCAGTGGCTCTCCGTTCACATGGTGCAGCATCTTCTTCTAATGACCGTTGCTCCACCGCTGATTTTGCTCGGAGCGCCGCCGCTGCTGCTTCTGCACGGCCTGCCGTCGGCCTTCAACCGCAGGTTCCTGGGCCCATTTCTTCGCTCATCCTTCCTCGAGCACATCGGATACCTCGTTCGGGAGCCGCTGTTTTGCTGGCTCGCCGCGATCATCGTCCTGATCGGATGGCATGTTCCAGCCGCCTTCTCGCTAGGCCTGCAATCTCACCTTTGGCACGAAGTCGAACACGTAAGCTTCTTAGTCGCCGGACTGTTGTTCTGGTGGCCGGTAATCTCGCCATGGCCCAGCGTGCCCCGCCATTCGCAATGGTCCATCGTTTTATACTTGTTCCTGGCCACCTTGCCGTGTGATGCACTTTCGGCGTACCTCGCCTTTTGCGATCGCGTGGTCTACCCGGAATATCTTTCGGTCCCGAGGCAGTTCAGCATGACGGCTTTGCAGGACCAGGAGTTTGCAGGCGCCTTGATGTGGGTCTTCGTGACGTTCGCATACCTTCTTCCGGCCGTTTACTTCACCACGAGTCTCCTGTGGCGCCCGGGAGCCGAGGAACAAGGCTGATGTCCATGGGTTCTTTGCGTCGCTCTCCAGTAATAAGTTGACGCAAAGGGTAGGTCATGCAATTCAGGCGGCCTCGGCTTCGCGCCAGGCCGCCTTTTATTGCGTGCACACTCCAGTTCGCCGTATGCGTCGCAAGAAATCGTTGGAACCTGGCCGGACAATTTTCTCTAACGACAGCAGCGCTCGTGATCCACCACAATTAATTAAGGTGTCGTGAAGGTCTTCTCAACTTTCGCAGAGACTGCATTTCTTGAAGGGATCCCCAAGGACCGAAGAAATGTTTATGCCGTTGCAATCAAAGTACGTGCCACGGGCAAGGTGAACTGAAAGGTTGCACCCTTATCAGGGTTTCCGGTGGCCCATAAGCGGCCTCCGTGCGACTCAATGATCGACCGGCTAATGGACAGACCCATGCCGGTACCCTGAGGCTTGGTGGTGAAAAACGGGTCAAAGACTTTGTCCTCCCGTTCGGGGGGCAATCCCATGCCGCTATCGCTGACTGAGATCAACACCCGGTCTTCGGGATTCTGTTGCGATTTGATTGTGAGGTGCCCTGCCACCTTCCCCTCACTGATAGCTTCGATCCCATTGAGCATGAGGTTCATAAGGACCTGCTGGAGTTGCACCCGGTCCGCGCTGACCCTGGGCAGCGCAGACGCAAGTTCGGTATGGATGGAAATGGCACGCCGTCCAGCCTCGCTGCTCATCAGGCTGATCATTTCCAGAATCACTTCATTCACGTCGACCCACTCTCGTTGCGGTTGCTCCTTCTTAAACAAAACGCGAATTCGATTGATGATTTCCGAAGCCCGGGTTGCATCCTGAATGATTCTCGATACGGCTTTTTGCGCCTTTTCGATGTCGGGCTGGTCGCGTCCTAGCCATAGTAAACAAGTCTGCGCGCTTGTGTGCGCTGCCGCGATCGGCTGCTTAATCTCGTGCGCTATGGAAGCGGCTAGTTCGCCCATCGTTGTGACCCGGTTCATATGCGCAAGCTCCGATAGTACCTGCCGCAATCTCTCGCGCTCCGCTTCTGCGCTCTTGAGGTCCGTGATATCAATGTTAGACCCGATGTAGCCGGCGAATTCTCCCCCGGCGTATCTCGGAATACCACTCTCAATGAGCCAGCGGTATTCTCCATCTGCTCGCTTGAGCCGATACTGCATCCTGAAAGGCTCTCGAGCATGGAATGCGGGCAGGAAGCCATCGAAGCATCCTTGCACATCGTCCGGATGGACGCCTTCGATCCATCCTGTGCCCACTTCCTGCTCCATGTTTCGGCCAGTGAATTCGAGCCACGGTTTGTTGAAGTAATTGCAAAGGCCATCCGTTCCGGTCAGCCAAATCATCACCGGTGCCGTATCTGCCATTTCCTGGAATCGAGCCTCGCTCTCGCGCAGCCGTTCTGCAATGCGCTTTCCTTCAGCGATTTCTTCTTGAGCCCGTTTCAGATCTTCGATGTCGACGTTGTTAGCGAACCAGCGGCTAATTGCTCCGTTGGCTCCGCGTTGCGGCACAGCCCGAATCAAGAACCAGCGGTAGCATCCGTCGGCTCGGCGCACCCGTGCTTCCGCTTCAAATGACGCGCCTTGCGTCAACGCCGCTCGCCATTTCTCCACAAAATCGGATTTGTCTTGCGGATGTATGACGGTGGCCAATTCTTCGTCGCGGTCCTGGCTTAAAGACATCCCTGTATAGTCAAGCCACCTCTGGTTACAGAATTCGACGCTGCCATCCGGTAAAGCGCTCCACAGGAAGCCCGGAATCGCATTGATCACCCTCCCCAAGTGAAATTCGATTGTCTGTGTATCCGCAGGAATTTGCGTGGATGCTGCCGCTTGCTCGAGGGATTGGTTGGACTGTGACTGTTTCATCGCCCTCTCCTGCTCTTGACCATGGCCTTCGGGCTTCGAGGTCGAGGCTGAGAAAATGACATCTCTCAAGAGTTGAGCCGCTGTATTGACGCGATTGCCGGGACCTGAGTATACTGCGATTCCTTTTCAATTTGCAGACGCAAGAGACCAGCCGATAGTTCACTACCGACCCAACCCGGAGGCCGACTAGAAGTCCGGAGGAGGGCACATGCTCAGCAGAGAGGAATGGCTGCCACTCGCCCGTAAGCTGGATTGGGACTTCACATATGTGCGAGAAGACGAAGTCTTCCCACAGGTGATTAGCGGACATCCCTGGCTTCCTCACTCAGAGTGGAAAGAATGGGAAGAATCCTTTAAGACCTCCTATCGCGAATACGTCGACAACCAATACGAAAAAGACATGGCGGTATATGCGGTGCGCGATGCCGTGGGCCGCCTGGAAAATATTCAGAAGTTGGCTGCGCCATGGATGAATAGTCTAAAGTTGCATGCAGCGGCATTGCCACTAGCGGAGTTTACCGGCGTCATAGGCAGCCTGCGAGGTGCACGGTTCGGCCGCGACAGCGCCTGGCGAACCATGTCGACCTTTGGAGCGCTGGATGAATATCGCCATACGCAGATCCCCTTACTGCTCTTCCACCAGTTAGTGCGCTGGGACGCCCAGTTCGATTGGGCGCACAAGTTCTACCACACTAATAACTGGTTCGCAGTCGCTTCCCGGCACTTCTTTGATGAATTGATACTGGGACAAAGCGCAATTGAGTTCGCCATCGGGGCGAATTTCGTTCTGGAGACCGGATTCACCAATTTGCAATTTGTTGGATTGGCGTCGCTGGCCCGGGAATCCAGCGACCACATGTTCGAGAGGATGGTCACTAGCATTCAAACCGATGAAGCCCGACATGCACAGATTGGACACCCTGTTATCGCGGTGGTCATGAAACACGATCCCGAGTACGTGCAATACCTCCTCGACAAATGGTTCTGGCGAAGCTGGCGCTTGTTCTCGATTTTGACCGGAGTCTCCACGGATTATCTGACAGCACTGGATCAACGCCCTTATTCATTCAAGGAATTCATGGAAGAGTGGATCATCGATCAGTTTCTGCGCACGCTTGACGAATTCGGCCTGAAGAAGCCTTGGTATTGGCACATTGTTGAGGACGAACTCGATATCTACCATCACATGATCTATGCCAGCGCCTATACCTATCGTGCGACTTTGTGGTTCGATTTTGTGATACCGAGTCCCGCCGAGCGCAAATGGTTGCGCCAGAAATACCCCAAATATTGGGATGATATGGATGCCGTTTGGGAGCAGGTTAGTGAACGTTGGAGAACGGTTGGTCCGGGAGCCGCAAACGAGCTGAAGGTGCATGGAACTGCATTGCCAACTTTTTGCGATTTGTGTCAGCTCCCGCTAAGCGGCGGCACCCCGCGCAAGAATACTGCGAACGTGCTCGCCAAAGATGGGCGCAAATATATATTCTGCTCCGAGCCATGTCGCTGGATCTTCTTACGGGAACCGGAAAGATATGCCAATCATAAGGACCTGGTAAAGCGTGTCCTCTCGGGCGAAGCTCCAACTCAACTTTCTGAACTGCTGACAGAGTATTTCCGGCTGACGCCCGAGACTTGGGGCAAAGACGTTCACAACGGTGCTTATGATTGGCTCGCAGCCTCAAAAGCTTCTTCTGCCCAGCGTTAGTTGGATAGATTGGAAAGATGTGTATGGCCATTCCACTCTATGGCTTCCTGGAAGGTGACACCCTTGGGCTCCTCGTGTTGGCTGAGGAGGGCGAAACCGTTCTGGACTTGGCACGAAAACTTCAAGATGCGGCTAGCCTTCGAGTCGCCCGCAACGACAAAATCGCCTTCGTCTATAACGGCAAAGCAATCGAGCTTGGACTGACAGTCGCACAGGCAGGGTTGCAGGCATCGGATCGCTTTGAGGTGATTGGGAAAGGCAAGCTGTGACGTTTCGAAAAGTCGCGTCATTAGACGACCTTTGGAGCGGTGAAATGATGGGTCTGGACGTGGGCGGGAACAGCATACTGCTGGTCAATGTTGACGATCACATCTTTGCATATGCTGACGCGTGTCCCCACCAGAAAAGCCGGTTGAGCGAGGGCAGCTTGATTGGAAAGACTCTCCGTTGTGCGCGGCACCTTTGGGAGTTCGATGTATGCACAGGCAACGGCATAAATCCTCAAAATGCTTGCCTGAAGGCATTCCCCGTAAGCATCGAGAGTCGCGACATTCTGCTTGATCTGGATGATGAAAGGCCCACGGAATCGGCTTCCGGCAGTAGAGAGAATGAACGATGACTGTCCAGGCGCCAGAAATCTATGATCGCGTAGGGCCGGTGCTTCAGTCGGGGCCTGTCGCGAACGCGATCATTGCTGCGATCAAGGACCTGAATCAAGACGTAATGGTCGTGGACCGGGGCGCCTACGTACGAGTTCTGGTTCCACAATGCTGCGTGGTCACTCGTTCGGCAATTGAAACGCACTTAGGTCGCCCGTTTCGCTTTCCCGGAGAATTGGAGACCGTCATGTCTGCCTTCAAGGGTTCGCTTCAGCTGAATCAGGACGATGCGGCCTGGCGGTTCGCGCAAACGCAAGCTTCGCGTTGAACCGGGGGCTCGGTTTCTATTTCAGAGGGGTTTTATGGCACAGCAAAAAACATACTGGCACCTTCTGCAACAAAAGCGGATGCCCACTGAATATGAAATTGTGACTTCAAAACTCCTCTGTTACACCGGTGAGGGCTTCACCGGGAAAAGGTTCGAACTCGACGTGCCACTGCAGGACTGGTACAAGCGGTTTCAGCAAGAATCGCCTCTCACCTGTACGTCGTGGGAAAGATTTCGCGATCCGCGTGAAACCACTTACACAAAGTACACCGAGATTCAAAGAGATAAGGAAATTTTCGTCGACGGCATTCTGGAAGAGATCGAAGCGAGCGGCTACGATGGCCAGCTTTCCCCTCGATGGTTGCATATTCTTTCTCGTGTGGTTGCTCCATTGCGATATCCGGGACACGGCCTGCAGATGGTGGCTGCTTATATCGGACAAATGGCTCCAAGCGGACGTATTGTCATCACCGCGGCCCTGCAAGCAGGAGACGAAATGCGGCGCGTGCAACGAATTGCCTACCGAGTGCGGCAGCTTCAACAGCTTTATCGTGGGTTCGCTGCCGACAGCAAGGCACGCTGGCAGAGCGACACGCTGTGGCAGCCTTTGCGGATGGCTGTTGAGAAATTGCTGATTTGTTACGACTGGGCGGAAGCTTTCGTTGCGCTGAATCTCGTGCTCAAGCCGCTGATGGACGAGATGTTTATGAAATGCCTTAGCGAGCTTGCATTACGTGAGGGTGACCATTTACTCGGTCAAGTTTTTTATTCGCTTAACGAAGATTGCCGGTGGCATCGGGAATGGAGCCAGGTCCTGACACGAATGGTCCTTGAGGACGATTCGCATAACAGCGGCACCATCCAAGGCTGGATCGAGAAGTGGCATCCAGTTGCTGTGCGTGCCTTGCAAACATTTGTTCCGTTGTTTGACGGAAAGTTGGAAGAAGCTCAGATGCCGCCGCTCGAGGGTGTGACCCAAAAAATCGACAAATACTATCGTGATTATCTATCCAGTATGGGGTTGCAACCTTCGATTTCTGGCTCTCTCCAATACTGATCGAATTATAACTGTCTTCTGTTTCGTTCTTCAGGTTTGGCGCTGGAGCTGAAACAAGACGTTGGGGTCGCGGGCGGAAGCGCGGCCTGCCCAGATCCAAGCGTAGCGGCTGAGGAGGGCCCCAATCAGGAAACAAACCGCGGCAGCATAGCGTCCCGCAGGAACTGAGCCCCAGAAAACGCGTAGGAAAAGTGCGATTGGTCCTTCGAGAAGTCCGGCGATGCGCAGCGTCGTGCCCGACTTGCCTTGGTGTAGCGGCGCATCGACCGGCCGCTTGCGCACTTCCAGAAAGATCTCGATCAACGTCTCAATTCCCGATGCGGCAAATCCCAGGACTTGCGTAGCGGGAATCAAAAATCCCGCCAACTCAAGAATCGCCGCCGAGCAGCCAAGGCCGGAAGTTAGAAAATGCACTGGAAGGAGCTTGCGATTTTCCGACCAAACGGGAATGGCTGTCGCTCCGATTAGTACCGCAGTATAGCTGGCGAGAAGCAGACCAACCGCGGCGGCAGATGTTTCACCCAGCCAAAGCAATGAAGTCCAAAGCGGATTCGTGAAGCCTCGTAACAAAATCTCGAAACAGACCACGGCGAGAAATGCGAAACCCGAAAAGGCCGCCAAAATCCATGCGCCAAGCGACATGGCTGAGCGAAGCTTGAATACGCGCAACATATTCAAGAAGCGTGTAGGTCTGCCAAGATCGGCGATGAGAAGAACGGGACACATTGCGGCTCCGAGGAGCGCGGCCCAGAGTGAAACACGGATTAGTGCAGGATCACTCCGGAAAGATTGAGCGACGAAGGCCACACAGGCCGAAAGACCGGCGATACCGCCAAGGAAAAAATAGAGCGGCACTTCCCAAGTCCAGACAGGAGCCTTGAGCGCAGGCAGGCCATAGTAACTCTGCTCGCCCTGGGCGGATGGCTTTCTCGGGGACTCTTGCGTGGCCAAGGTTTCTTTCGTAGATTCACTGGCGGCCTTGCGGATTTCCTCGAGTCGTTCCTCGGTCATTTTGGGTTTAGCGGCTGTTTTCATATTGCTTATCTCTGTTCCACTGGGGAGCTAACCTCTCTTTGACGAATAGGAAATCAAATGGCAAAAGCGGCACAAACAATAGCCACAATAATCGCAGCCGAAATGAATGCGGAGGTCCAGGCGCTCTTCAAATAAACGGTCGGCACTTCCGGAGCGGGAGGCAGATTGTAGGCTTCCGGTTCTCCGAAAATGACCGAAAAGGCATGAATTCCACCTACGCTGGTCTCTTGCGGGTCGTAAATACGCGCGTCGGAATATCCGCGCTCTTGCAGGTTTTGTACGCGCTTCTTGCCACGCAGCCTGAGCACTTCAAGATCGCCAAATTGAATCGATTCTGTTGGGCATGCTTTAGCACAGGCTGGAATTAGCCCCGCTTTCTGGCGGTCATAGCAGAACGTGCACTTGAACGCGCGTCCGTCCTCAGGGCGCTTTTCAATCACTCCGAAGGGACAAGAGACGACGCAATATCCGCAGCCATTGCAGATATCGGGTTGGACAAACACCGAGCCAACTTCGGTGCGCACAATCGAGCCCGTCGGACAGGCTTCCAAGCACCCCGCGTTGGCACAGTGCTTGCAAACATCGGAGAGAAACTGCCAGCGAAACGGCTCGTTAATACCAGCTAGCTGCGCACCCATGCGATGTGGCTGCTCTAGAAAGAGTACATGTCGCCAGGTGGAAGCCCCCAAAGCGCGCGTGTTGTCGTACGAATGACCCGACCATGAGAAACCATCATCGGGAACTTCGTTCCACTCTTTGCAGGCTACTTCGCAAGCTTTGCAACCAATGCATAACGACGCATCCGTCAGAAAAGCGCTAATGGGCATTAGAGCCTCCCAAGTGCGCACTCAATTGCTCGAGAGCGCCTTTGCCCTGTGCGCGGCGCCCACGCAAGAGATCGCAAAGAATTCCCTTGGCTTCCATAATCCGGACGTTGGGCTCTTCAGAGATGGCGACCAAATCGTTGGCGGAATCTCCTTTGACGAGCCCGCGATAGCCCCAGTGGTAAGGCACGCCGACCTGGTGCACATTCTTTCCGTTGATGAGCAGCGGGCGCATCCGGGCGGTGACAAGGGCTCTGGCCTCGACGAGTCCGCGTGGAGTTATGAGTGTCACCCAGCCGCCGTTTTCCACTCCACGTTCCTTGGCCAACTCGGGAGATATTTCGCAGAAGAACTCAGGCTGGAGTTCAGCAAGATGCGGAAGCATGCGCGACATCGCACCGGAGGTGTGATGCTCGGTCAAGCGGTATGTGCTCATCACAAATGGGAACCGAGCGTCGGGAGAATTTGCGTATTCGTTTTGAGGCCGCTCTTCTTTCATAACAGCCGGATTGTCTTGTTCGTCCGGATAAAGTGGATTGCGAACCGGAGACTCCAAGGATTCGTAGTGGGTCGGCAGCGGCCCGTCCGCTAATCCTTTGGGGGCCCAGATCCAGCCGACGCCATCGGCGTGCAGGATAAAAGGTTTATCGCCTGCGAGAGCGTCATCACCCTCCGCATCCTTAAAAGGGCGGTAATCGGGCGCTTTGGTTTTCGTGAAGTCCGGAACGTCGAGCCCTGTCCATTCCTTCTTCTGCTGATCCCACCAAACTAATTTCTTTCGCTCGCTCCATGGACGCCCAGCAGGATCGGCTGAGGCGCGGTTATAAATGATGCGGCGGTCCGAGGGCCACGCAAAACCCCAGCCATGTCCCAAATAGTCCTGGGAATTACGCTGGTTCGCGCGGTTTTCGCCAGGACGCGGGAACACGCCAGAGTAAATCCAGCAGCCGCACGCGGTGGACCCATCGGCCTTCAATTCGCCGAACCCGCTTACCAATTTCCGGTCCACCACCGTATAGCCGTTGATTTCCTGTAGGACCTCTTCCACCTTGGGTTCGTGCATCATGCCTTCGAGCGAATAGTCCCAGGTCAACGCATTCAGACCGGCGTTGCGCGGGCGCGGATCCTTCTTCGTTTTTTCCTTCAGACGGCGACCCAGGTGGTACATGAACCACGTCTCACTGCGCGCATCGCCCGGTGGATCGACGGCTTTTTGGTGCCACTGCAGCAGCCGCTGCGTGTTGGTGAAGCAGCCATCCTTCTCGGCATGCCCGGCGGCTGGCAACAGAAAAACCTCGGTGGAGATTTCCTCCGGCCGAAGTTCGCCGCGTTCTACCTCCGGGGAGTCGTACCAGAAGGAAGCAGTCTCGAGTTCGACCATATCGCGCACGACGAGCCATTTCAGTTTGGACAGTGCTTTCCGTTCGAAGCGCGAATTGGGGCCGGCTACGGCCGGGTTTTGTCCCATGACAAACAAACCCTCGATCTTGCCGTCCATCATTTCCAGAAAATAGCCCTGGTGGGAATGGTCACCGGTTACTCGCGGAAGCCAATCGAATCCCCAATCATTTTCTTGGGTCGCTGCGTCACCATAGTAAGCCTTGAGCAAACTCACCATGTACTTATCGAAGTTCCACCACCAACCTGTGAGGTCGCGATGTTTTGCAATGTAGTCGGTTAAATTGTCTCCGTCGATCCCAAGCTGAGGCATCGGCAAATAGCCAGGGAGGATGTCGTACAAAGTCGGAATGTCCGTCGAGCCTTGGATCGAGGCATGCCCGCGCAGCGCCAGGATGCCACCGCCAGGGCGGCCAATATTGCCGAGCAGCAACTGCAAAATTGCGGCCGCGCGGATGATCTGCGGTCCCTTCGATTGCTGTGTCCAACCGAGGGCGTAGCAAATCGCACCAGTCTTCTCCGGACCGGAAGCCCCGCAAAAGGTTTCAGCGATTTTAAGGAATCGTTCTTTGGGAACGCCACAATAGCGTTCAACCATTTCAGGCGTGTAGCGCGCAAAGTGTTTTTTCAGGAGTTGGTAGACACATCGCGGATGCGTCAGAGTGTGGTCAGACCTGCAGTTGGTGAGATCGACGGTGGTTCCGCCACCCTCTTTGCAGTGGCCGCAGTGCGCCGAGACATCATAGGGCACATCTTTGTCCCGCTCCACACACCCTTCATAAAACCAAGTGCTGGCGTCGTATTTTTTGTTCTTCGCATCCCAGCCAGAAAATACGCCTCCGAGATCTTCGGTGTCCTTGAAATCCTCCGGAACGATGGAGGAAGCGTTGGTGTAGTGGACAACATACTCACGAAAGTCTTTGCCGTTTTCGAGAACGTAGTGAATGAGTCCTCCGAGGAAGAGGATGTCCGATCCGGCACGCAACGGCGCCCAGATATTGGCCATCGCCGAAGTGCGGCTGAACCGAGGATCAACGTGAATCACCTGCGCTCCTCGCTCCCGCGCTTCCACGACCCACTGGAAACCGACGGGATGATTTTCAGCCATGTTAGATCCCATGATCAGAATGGCGTCGGAATTGATGAGGTCACTCGGCGCAGTTGTCGCTCCCCCTCGACCGAAGGATGTGCCCAGACCGGGCACCGTAGAGCTATGTCATATACGGGCCTGGTTGCTGACGCACACCATGCCCAGGCCCGCGGCGAATAGCTTCTTGATCAGATAGTTCTCTTCGTTATCGAGAGTGGCTCCGCCAAGGTGCGCCATGGCGGTCGTGTGCATCACGACTTTTCCGTCTTTTTCCTCGACCAACGTGCGCTCGCGCGTATCCCAGACGCGATCAGCGATCATATCCATCGCGGTTTCGAGGTCGAGGTCTTCCCATTTGGTGGAGTTCGGTCTGCGATATTTTATGCGGGTTTCTCGATTGGCGTGGGTAAGCAGTTCGAAACTGTCCGAACCTTTGGGGCAAAGACGTCCGCGGGATATGAAGGATGCCGGGTCTCCCTCGATTGAGATCAATTTTCCATTCTTGTGGTAGACGAGTTGTCCGCACCCCACGGCACAATACGGACAGATTGAGCGAGCGACTTCTGCGTTGTCATTTCGCGGGCGAAGATTGCGCGTTCGCGCGCTCATGGCTTCCGGGCCGGTTCCATCCGCGCCCGAGCGGATTTGTTGGATCAGCGGCCAGCGAGAGAGAAGCTCCTTGATCATGCGAGCCTCCAACCACTCTCCGCCGTTTTGCGGCGAGTATCATTCTTTGCCCGATGCGACGCAATACAAGAAGTCTTGGATTTACATCCAGACAGCCGAAGCCGTCGCTCACAGTTTCTTGCATGGAAAACAGCTTTAGAATGCATCGATGTCCTCTCGGATGACGGCTTAGATCCACAGCTTGTAACCCAGCGCCAGATTGACGGTAACCGCCCAGGTGCAGTACATCAGCCACAGTCCCGTTAAGCATTGCAGCAGCGCGACGATTCGGGAGCCGGCGTTCCACCCGGCCAGCCGCGTGGGTATTTCCACGAGGTAAATCAACGTGAGACCAATGAAGATAATCATGACCGGAAAATCTCCAGCCTTGCCAAACACATAGGTTCCGAGCGCGGAAACGAAGAAGAATGCGATGGCCATCCATCCGTCTGGTGTTGCGCTCGACCCGATATAGCGGTGATGGGCCATCGCAAACCAGTGGATTCCGTACACCGTGAATGCCAAGCCCGCCATATACAGCGGCGCGGCATTCGCGAAAACGCCGAACCAGGTCAATCCCACCATGAGGTACACGCCGGTGATGAACTGGCAAAAACCGGGCATCCAGAACCCCCACATCCCCATGGTGCGATCCACTTCGGGACTGGCTTTGGGATAGCCAAAAAGGGCTTGTCCGCCCCAAATGAAGTAGCCGGTTCCAAGGCCGAAAAAGCCAATCGCGACCGGCCAAAACGGCGAAGAAGGGAAGGTAATCGTCTGCGGAGTCATCGTGCTAAACCTCGTGCTTGAGCCATAAGAATCTCACCCGAAATCTAACGTGGCCCGCAACCTCCGCGCGCGAGCTCTTTTTTCCTTTTGGTGCTTTTGATGAAGTAGCGAGGCAAGTTGTTTTTGCTTTTTTTCGGGTATGTGGCCTTAGGCTCGACCGCCCAGCATCTTTAAGTTTTTTTGCTTATCAAGCAAGTCGTCGGCGAGATAACGCCGCAGTCCAATTTGCTGGCATTCGTCGAACCGAATCCTTCCAAAACGATAAAACATACAGTCTTAGCAATCACTTGCAGGCCGAGAAGCCGACAATGAAATTACATCCGACGCAAGAGACTACGCCACGCGGCGTACTTGCCGAGCCGGAGGCGCCATGAATTCAGGCCCGACCGGATTCTGAATATTTTCGCGAAGAATGGCGTCGATCGCGGCGAAGTCGTCTTTGTTCAGGGACCATCCGCTCACTTCCGCGATAGGGGTGAGTTGTTCCGGACGACGCGCGCCCCAAAGTGCGACGCCAACACCCGGCTGATCCAGAAGCCAACGGACTGCCAAATGAATCACGCGCTTCCCGAAGCGTTCGCGGGCGAAGGCATCCAATCTATCTGTTGCCCTGATGTACTCGGCGAAATGCGGTTGCTGAAACTTCGGATCGCTGGTCTTGCGCATGTCGTCTTTCGCAAACTGCCGATCTGCATTCATGGCGCCGCTTAATAGTCCGCGGCAAAGTGCGCCATAGGTCAGCGCGGTGATGCCGTGGCTGAGGCCGTACGGCAGGACGTCGCGTTCGATTTCGCGTTCGAAGAGATTGTAGGGTGGCTGAATTGTGTGGAGAGGCGCGACGGTCTGGAATCGTGTCATTTGTTCAGGCGAATAATTGCTGACGCCGATGGCGCGAATCTTTCCTTGCTCGTAGAGTTCCCGAAGTGTGAGGGCTGTCTCCTCGATGGGGACGAGGGGGTCGGGCCAGTGCACCTGATAGATATCTACGTAGTCCGTTTGCAGACGCTGGAGCGAATTGTGAAACTCCTGGAGAATACGCGGGCGCGTGGAGTTGCGTTCGATTCTGCCATTCGTCCAGTCGATACCTACTTTGGTGGCGACGAGAATGCTCTCTCTGCGACCGTGTTGGCGCAGGGCCTCGCCAACGATCTCTTCGGAGCGCCCCTGACCGTAGATGGGCGCAGTATCGATCAAGTTGATGCCCTGATCAAATGCCGCATGAATGGTGCGGATGGATTCCTGCTCGTCGGTTCCGCCCCACATCCAGCCGCCGATGGCCCAAGTACCGAGCGCGATTCGGGAACTAACAAGATTTGTGCCGTCGATGTTGATGTATTCCAGCATGTTGCCGTATCTCCTTACTCATTTTTAAAATCGTGGTGTTTCTAGCCGAGCCACTGCGGGTTAGCGTAGGTGCCATCGAAGTGATGAGTCGTTTTGTATAGCTCGAACTGACCGGCTTCGGCGGCCTTTGCCGTTTTTGCGAGCAGCGCAGCAACTTGAGAAGAATTCATCGGTTGAAAACTGCGAGCAGCGGCTAGAGCCTGCTGAAGAATGGGAAGCGAATCACATCCAGTAATGACTACACTTGTCGGCAAATTCATGGCGTAGTGGAGACACTCCACGGGAGTAGCTGTCTTGCTCTCGAGAATAAAGTGATCACCCATGGGCTTCATAGCGAGTACGCCGATATCGTTCTTGAGCAAGATGGGCAAAACTTTCCTTTCGAAACTATCGAAGTGCGCGTCCATTACATTGAGGGGCATCTGAACAGCATCGAACGTGAAGCCATGTTTTGCAGCGGTGGCCAGCATGTGTAAATGAATGTCCGGACTCTTGTGGCCGGTGAATCCGATGTGACGGATCTTGCCTGCCTTTTGCGCGTCCAGCACAGCTTCCATGGCTCCTCCAGTGGCAAAAATACGGTCCGGGTCGGTGTCACGAATTACTTCGTGGAACTGGACGAGATCTATTCTGTCAGTTTGAAGACGGCGCAGAGAGTCGGTGATTTGATTCGAAGCGGCGGCCTTGGTGCGTCCGTCGATCTTGGACATGAGAAAAGCCTTTTGGCGGTAACCATCGCGCAGCGCGTTGCCCATGCGGATTTCACTCTCGCCGCCATTGTAGTCCCAGCAGTTGTCGAGAAAATTGACGCCCTCATCGAGACCGGTGCGAATGATGCGAATGCTTTCCTGGGGATCTGCCTGTTTGCCAAGATGATAGCCACCGAGGCCAATTAGCGAGACTTTTTCTCCGCTGCGGCCCAGCGTTCGATAAGGAATATCATTTTTGGATTCCGATCGCGGCGACTGCTGACCAGCGTGCGCAAATAAAATGGATGCTGCTGCAAACCCGAGGAATCCGCGACGCGAAATGCCGTCGTCGTCGTTACTTCTCGAAACCGACGCGAGATATGAATCGGGCGAATTCACTTGGCCTGGTTGGTTTTTCTTGTTATCCACGACGAACCTCTTTTTCAAGCGCCCCTGAAGGACTCGGATTCTTTCCAGTTGTGTCGACCGCCGAGGACCGAGCGCGAGTTATTTCTTTTGATGCAGAGAGTGAACGTAGGAAACCAACGAGTGAATCTGGTCCTCGCTGAGCGAACTCTTAAAGGGAGGCATACCGCCCTTGCCGTCGGAAATGATTTGAACCAGTTGCGCATCGGGCACCTTTTGGACTTCCGGCGAGCGCAGGTCTGGGACGTTCATGCTCTTCCCGACCGTGGAACCGGCTCCATCTGGACCGTGACACATTGCGCATTTCGTACGAAACGTCGCACTGGTGGCCGCATTGTCTGGAGCGGGGCTTGCCTGGGTAATCGACACAACAAAAAACGTGAGAACAACGAAAATCGCCAGCAACATTGTGGAGGCGACGACAACATGGCGTTCAGTCTTGTCTTGTTTCATGACTTTTCCTTTGCGTGCAATATTTCAGTCCAGCTGCAGATATTTTCCCATCCAAAGACGCAGAGACCGTCAACTCAAGCCAAGCTTGGTGATCGGTAGATCTCTCACTCGCTTGCCGGTGGCGGCAAAAATAGCGTTGCAGAACGCCGCAATAAATGGCGGCACCCCCGGCTCACCGACGCCTGCAGGGGGAGCGTCGCTATCGACCATGTAAACGTTGGTCTGACCAGGCACCTCATTAATGCGAGCCACGGGATAATCCTGAAAATTCGACTGATCGATCACACCCTTGGTGGCGGTAATCTCGCCCGTTCGTGCAACGCTGGTACCGAACACCGCGGCGCCCTCGAACTGGGCGCGAGTTGCTTCCGGATTTACGACCAAACCCGCGTCCAAGGCCGTATCCACTCGGGGGATTCGCACTTCGCCTTGATCAGTGACCTCGACCTCAACGACGGTGGCTACATACGTCAAGAAACTACGATGAGCGGCAATCCCGACGCCAGAACCCTTGCCGTGTTTACGCTTTCCCCACTCGGATTTTTCCGCGACCAACTCGGTAACATGCCGAAGACGTCCGGTTTCCCAAGGATAGGCCTCAAGCGAAGCGCCATAATTCGGGTACTCCACGCCATTGAAATTGATGGTGCGCGGCTCTCCGATCAAATCGAGCAAATAGTCAAGCGGGTCGCGCTGGGCAGCATGGGCCAATTCATCCGTGAAGCATTGAATGGCGAACCCGTGATAGATGTTTGCCACCGAGCGTAACCAGCCGATACGCACATGAGCTTTCGCCGGGCCATTCTCGATGCGAAGATTTGGCAGATCATAAGGAATGTCCGTCCAGCCCTGCTGAAGATGGGCCGGATCGCCATAGACTGCATTCACGTCAAAAATCGAAGGAATGGGAGGGAAGACCGACCGTTGCAGCCACGCCGTCGGTTTACCGTTTGCGCCCAGCGCCGCCTTGAAATACATCGAAGCGACGGCGTTGTAGTAGTCGAACTTGATGTCGTCTTCTCGGGTCCAGACCACCTTCACGGGCCGGCCCGTTTTTTTGGACAAAACCGCGGCCTCAGCAATGTAATCGGGTTTGGACTTGCGCCCAAATCCCCCGCCGAGCAGGGTTACATGGCAAATAACATCTTCTTTCGGGATCCCCAGCTCTTTTGCAACAGTGTCCTGGGCACCTTGGGGATTTTGCGTCGGCGCCCACAATGTCGCTTTGCCGTCTTTAAATTCCGCCAGTGCGACCATCGGCTCCATCGAAGCGTGCGCCAGTAGCGGAACATAGTAGTCCGCCTCGTATACCTTGCCACCTTTGACGAACGCCGCGTCGGCGTCACCAATATTGCGCACCACTTTGCAAGGATTGTGGGAAGTCGCACGCAATTCATTTTTGTAGGAATCCGAGCTGTAGCTTTCGTTGGGTCCGTTGTCCCAGGAGATGTTCAGCTTCTTGCGGCCTTGAAACGCCGCCCAGGTGTTATCCGCGATCACAGCGATGCCGCCGAGCGGCTGAAATGCTGGCGGAGGCTGGTAGGGATCGATGGGAAGGACCTGACGGACACCAGCGACCTTCAAGGCTTCCTTGTCGTCGTACGATTTCACTTTTCCGCCGAGAACCGGCGGATGCTCGACGGACGCGTACACCATGCCATCGATGCGAGCGTCCATGCCATAAACGGCCTTCCCGGTCACAAGTGCCTCAAGGTCGTAGCTCACTTGCCCTTTGCCGACATAGCGCCAGGCATTCCGTGGTTTGAGCTTCAGATCCTCTTTTTTGGGGACGGGGAACTTTGCCGCAGCGCCGGCAAGTTCACCATAACCCAATGTGCGATTTGTCGAAGTATGAACTACAACGTGCAAATCGCTTTTGCATTCAGTGGTCGGAACACCCCACTGTTGAGCCGCAGCTTCAATGAGCATGAATCGTGCGGTTGCTCCTGCCTGTCGCATGGCGTCGTAGAAGGAACGAATTGAGTGTGAACCGTCAGTATTCTGGTCACCATATCGCTTGTCGCCAATGGCTTGCTCGATCTTTACTCGCTTCCAATCCGCGTCCAGTTCATCAGCGACAACCAGCGGTAGAGTGGTGCGACTTGTAGTACCCATCTCCGAGCGGCTAGCCACGATCCACACCGTGCCGTCCGGGTCGATCCCGAGGTACACGCTAGGATGTAAGGTTGCGTGGTCCGCATTTGTATCGTGAGGAAGTCTGTCGCGCGCCGATAGCTTGGGGTAATAGTGCACACCGAGCACGAGTGCGCCTGCTGCAATGACACCCCCGGTCAAAAACCTGCGGCGGCTGACATTCTCAATGGCGCTCATGTCATTTCCCCCGCTGCTGCTTTAATCGCTACGCGAATACGCTGATACGTTCCGCAACGGCAAATATTCCCGGCCATGGCCTCATCGATGTCCTGATCCGTCGGTTTTTTTTTGCTATTCAGGAGAGCGGCTGCCTGCATAATCTGTCCCACCTGGCAGTACCCACACTGCGGCACGTTAATCTGCATCCAGGCTTTCTGAAGCGGATGCAAACCGTTCTTCTCGAGGCCTTCGATGGTAGTGATTTCCTTCCCGGCCGCAGTCGCCATGGTTGTTACGCAGGATCGCGTCGCTTGTCCATTCAGGTGGACGGTGCAGGCGCCGCAAAGTCCAACACCGCACCCAAACTTCGATCCGGTGAGTCCCAAAACGTCGCGGAGATACCAGAGCAAGGGCATTTCAGGTTCGCCGTTGAAAGACTGGTCGGCTCCATTCACCTTTAGCTGAATCATTCCCGCTCCTAACTCGAATGCACGCAACAGGAATAGGTTTGCTCCGCTAAACCGAATTCCCCGTAAGGGCTCCCATGCGAGTTTGCGTTTCGTCCCGCATATCCAAATGAGCTTGCTTTTCCATTTGCAGAATCACTGCGGAGAAATCTTGCTCAGCTCCTTCGTCTGATTGCCTGGCGTTGATCTCAAAGGCGGCACCAGCTGCGGGCATGCGTGCGCCAACGGCAGCGGCGAGATTGAGGATCAGCCCGAAATCCTTGTTCATTAGGCGAATCGGAAATTGCGGGCTGTAGTCGCGCCTCAACGCTCTTTGTAGTTTCCCAACGTGCGCTGGAGCGACCACTGCAGTCTGAGACAACACGTCCAGCAAGCGCTTGCGATCAAGACCCGCCTTCTCACCAAGTGCGACCGCTTCGGCGATCGCCTGCATCCCGATTCCCAGCAAAGTGTTCACCACCAGCTTCATCGTTGCTCCGGAACCGTTCGGCCCAAGGTAGAAATATTTTTGGGCGATCACGCGAAAGACCGACTCGGCGGCGTCGAAGCATTCCTTGTTTCCGCCCCCAAACAGAGTCAGCAACCCCTTTTCGGCGGCAGGAGTGCTCCCTGAAATGGTCACGTCTAGAACATCAACTCCATGCTTTACACCTAGTCTTGAGATTTCCTGCGAGGTCTCGGGATATACAGTGCTCAGGTCGATGACCAGCGAGCCGCGATGTGCATTGATGAATACGCCGTCAGGTGTTTTATAAATGTCCAGGACAGCTCCATCGCTTGGCAGGCAGGACAAAACGACATTGCAACTGGAGGAAAGTTCCGAAACGCTCCGCGCGACCTTGCCGCCATATGCAATTAGTTCCTCTGCCTTACTGTGGTCCCGGTCGTAGGCTGTGAGCTTGAACCCGGATTCAAGCAACCTCCGCGCGATCGGCCGGCCCATATAGCCGATTCCGACAAATCCGAGCCTATCGTTTTCCTGCGTGATTGGTTTCATGATGATCGCCCTTGGACTCGACCGCGATTTCGATATCAATTTCCAAATCTATCGAAAGCACGTGTTGTACCGTTTCACGATGGGAAGCGAGTATTGCTACAAGGTGTGGGCAGCAAGGGCGATACGAGTAAGACGGGGAAAGGCGTGAGGCACATCTCGCAAGGGTTGCCTGTCAACCCCTTAGACACTGTCAGTCCGTTGGAAATTGGATAATTTCTTGTCCGGAGGGTACGGCCGCTCTTCCGACGTCGTCCAGAACGCTGACATTGATGTCAGATGTTTGGCGTTAAGCGTGAGCCAAAAACGGCAGCGGGGCTTTCCCTCGAGCGCGTTATAAGGATTGTGCGAATTGGCAAGAAAATTGCCACAACTACAATCGTGCGCTATCGCACGCTACGCGGGAAAACACGACGACAAAGGAAAAAAGAGGTGCGCCCATGCGCAAGTTAGAAGAAGCCAAGTTCGCCATGGAAGAAGATAGCCGGGCGAGTGAGCGTTCACAGGGTAAATCTGGGACAGGATCATTTTCCAGACGTGCATTTTTAGAAGTGGGTTCTGCAGGCCTGGCTTCGGCGGCGCTGAGTTCCTTGGCCGCCAATGCTCAGGATAGGGCAAGCACGCAGAAAGCAGAGCACGACCATTCGTCAAGCGATCCGGGGCAGCAGAACCGCGGCCTTCTTGCGATGAACCCAAACTCGAACAACCCTCCGCCCACCGATCACGGCGACCTTGTACCCATCTGGTATTCCTTCGACTTGGTGAAGAAGCGTGTCGAAGAAGGCGGCTGGACACACGAGGTTACGCAACGTGAATTGCCTTCTTCACGAGATATCGCGGGCGTCAATATGCGCCTGACCGCGGGAAGCTACCGTGAGTTGCACTGGCATACCGCGGACGAATGGGCGTATGTGCTCTATGGGAATGCGCGTGTCACGGTAATGAATCCCGATGGCGCAATGTTTATCGGCGACGTAAGCGAAGGCGATCTTTGGATGTTTCCTGCCGGTTTCCCGCATTCGATTCAGGGCCTCGATCCGGATGGCACGGAGTTCCTGCTGGTCTTCAATCAGGGCAATTTCTCGGAAGACGGCACCATGCTTCTCTCGGAGTGGGTTGCGCACATTCCGCCCGAGGTTCTCGTAAAGAACACCGGCCTTGCCGCCAGCATCTTCGACAACACGCCCGGGGCGCCCCTCTATATTTTCCCCGGCACGGTGCCTGGTTCCTTAGCACAGGATAAAGCGGAAATCGGCGGCGTGTCGGTTGCCTCGAAAAACCAGTACACCTTCCATTTAAAGTCGATGACGCCAACTCGGCAGAGCAAAGGCGGCTCGGTGCGAATTGTTGATTCGCGAAACTTCCCGGTTTCGAAGCACGTCGCTGCCGCTCTGGTGACCATCAAGCCGGGGGGCTTGCGTGAACTTCACTGGCACCCCAACGCTTCGGAGTGGCAGTTTTGGATCGCGGGCAAAGGCCGGATGACGGTATTCTTCCCGGTCGACAACGCACGCACCATGGATTTCAACGCCAATGATGTAGGATTTGTTCCGTCGAACGCGCCACACTACATCGAAAATACGGGAGACACGGATGTGGTGTTCCTGGAAATGTTTGCCTCTGAGGAGTTCATGGATGTTTCGCTGAACCAGTGGCTCAGGCGCGTACCAAGCGACATGCTAAAGGCGCATCTAAACATTGACAAGACCATGGCCGTGAAGATCCCGGCGGAAAAGCTCGAAGTCATCTAGAGCCAGATCCTGCCCTGAACAAGGGCGACGCGTATAACCGTGATGGCGCGTTGTTCACGGCGGAACACGACACACGGAGATTGCCGAAACAAAATTCCGAAGGGAATTATGAACAGGATAAGCCGAAGGTCATTTGTGGGCACCGCCGCCACAGGCGCTGCGGTGTTGGCGATGGGAACCGTGAACGTAGAAGGTCAGTTGGTCTACAAACAATCCGAGTGGAGCGTAAGCGAGTTCAATCAACTGGCGAAGAACCCGGCACGAGTGAAACAGGTGTTCGACGTGACCCGCATTGCCGATGGCGGATTCCTGAACAATATCAAGAACTCACTGAATGGGTTTCACTTCGGTTTTGGCATTCCGGCTGAGCAAATCAAAATTGTTGCCGCGCTGCATGGACCCGCGAACCTGCTGAACTATGACGACTTCATTTGGAACAAATACAAAATTGGTGCTTGGCTAAAGGTAGATGATCGCACTACTAACCAGCCCGCTCTGAAGAACCCCTTTTATCCGAGCAAAGCAGGGCCAGCTTTTCATTACAGCAGCGAAAACCCGGACAGCGAAGATTCGATATACCAGGACACGAGCATTCAGGCGCTGCAGCATCGTGGCTTGAAACTGCTAAGTTGCCATACAGCATTGGAGGAGCAGGTCCGTGCACTGATTGCGCACGAAAACCTAACGCCGCAACCCGAAGAAATTGTAAAGGAGATGCTAGCGCACACGCTCGCCGATGTGCTGGTCGTCGCATCGATGGTTTCAGCGATTGCACTTCTGCAAATAGACGGTCATTACAGCTACATCACGGTATGAGAAGCACCGTCCTTCTTTGCTTTGGCCAATGCCTCACGTCGCTCCACTCGGCCGAATGAAGAGTCTTGACGACCAGTTGAGCCTGATCGTCCTCGCAGAACCTACCAGCCAATGGCCGCCAAGACATCGTTTTGCGCCCAACCGGCCATCCGCCTTGCAAGCCGTCCAGCATTCTGACAGCGTGTCGAAGCGTACCCCTTCTTTGTTTTGCGCGTTTTGGCTCCCTCCTTTCATCTGACGGCTAACCCCTTTCGATAGAAGCCCAACCGCCGTTCGGTGCGGTGCTGGAAGTTGGAATCATACGTGCCTTCATTACTGTGACCGTTCGAGGCGAGGAGTAATGCCATGAAGAGTGAAGATGTTAATTGGTTATTGCAGACGACTAAGGATCCTGACGATGCCGTGCGCTTCCTGTTGGCGCAGTACGAGCACGGGAGAATTTCTCTTCAGGTGATGGCGGATATAGCCCGAGAACAGGGCTGGATCAACCGCCCAGTAAATGAATTCTTGACCGTGGCGGCGCAACACTCGATGGAATATGCGACCTCTGGATTAAGAGTTGCGACTGCCTGATAGGAGCGGCTGCTCTCACGTCGGTCGTTACCGCGAATCTTGCTCTGGGTTAAGCTCTGGATCTAGGCCAACCTGCTTGAAGCGTAGGGGAGGAATCTCTCCCCTGGAAAATTTCTCCACTGAAAGAAAATCACGGTTCCGGCTATCAAAAGAGCGCGTTGAATTTTGCATGTCAACCTTCGGATTTGTTGGATGAGGGTGAATTGCTGCTTTGCCGGGGAGCTGCCGCAGCCTTCGGCGTCTCATTGACCATCCGCAAAGGGTTGGTTCTCATTTAGAGCTGCTCACCAGCTTGCCGCAGCATTCGGGGCGCTGAGGTATTTCGGAGCTGTTCCAACCACCGCCGAGGGCTTGAACGAGGGTTACGGCGTCGATCATGCGTCGGCCGAGAATATTTACGGCGGTGACTTCGTCGGTGAGAGCGGCGCTCTGAGCGGTGGTCACCTCGAGATAGCTGGTTACGCCGCCCTTATAGCGTGTGATCGCAAGTTCCAAATACTTCTGAGCTGCGGCGACGGCTCTGTTTTCAACATCGGCTTCATGTTCAAGGATGCGCAGCGCTGCTACATTGTCTTCGACCTGCTGAAAGCCAGTCAGCACGGTTTGGCGATAGTTGGCCACGTTTTGATCGTAAACAGCGATGGCTTGGTCTTCTGCAGCGCGGCGCCGGCCGAAATCGACGAGGGTCCATGATGCAGTCGGGCCAACCGACCACAAAATGCTGGGGCCGGATACCAACGTCGAGAGGACGCCACTCTCAAAACCACCCATCGCGCCCAGCGTGATACTGGGGTAGTAGGCGGCCTTGGCCACGCCGATTTGCGCGTTGGCGGCGGCCATTTGGCGTTCCGCTGCGGCGATGTCTGGTCGACGTTCGAGCAATTGTGATGGCAGCCCCGCGGGAATGGGCGGCGGCGGCATAGTGAGAGGCAGCGGCGGAAGGCTGAATTCTGCGGGAGGCTTCCCGATTAAAACGGCCACGGCGTGCTCGTATTGGGCGCGGGCAACGCCTACGTCGATGGCCTGAGCCGCAGTGCTCTCCAGTTGCGTTCTAGCCTGCTGAACTTCGAGATCGGAAGCGAGCCCTCCCGCAAACCTGTTCTCAATCAGGTCCAATGCCTGTTGATACTGGGTAACCGTATCGTTCAAAAGCTTCTCCTCGGCATCCAGCGTGCGGGCTTGGTAGTAGTCCAAAGCCAATTGCGCATGCATCGAGAGGTTCACCGCGGCCAGATCGGCTGCGCTGGCCTGTGCCTGCGCGCGATAAGATTCGATGTTGCGGCGTACGCGCCCCCAGACGTCGACCTGGTAAGTCAATTCGAAAGGAATTTGTAGGTCGGTGAAGCTGACGCCATTGAAATTTGTGCTTTTGGGTTGGCGATTCTGGGAATATTGGTTCCGGGTTGCCGAGGGATTGACGCCAATCGTGGGGAACAGGTCGGCGCGGTAATAGCGGACCAACGCACGCGCCTGAGTGTATTGGGCTTCAGCCACCTTTAGGTTTTGGTTGGAGACGTTGATTTGTACTTCGAGCGCGTTCAGTTGCGGGTCCTGGAAGATTTCCCACCAGTTGCCGCTGAGATTCTGATCGTTCGGCTGGGCCGGTTTCCAATCGCCCACTTCCTTATACACCGGAGGAACTTCCGCGGTGGGGCGCTTGTAATTCGGCCCAACGGTGCAACCCGAAACCAAGAACATGCTTATCACATAGATACTGCCCGCGATGCGTCTGTGGATTCGAGCTTCCATTCGTGCGGCGCAGATAGGACTCACTGCTTCGCTCCTGCGGCTGGCGAGGGTGCTGTTGCCTGTGGCGCTGCTATCTGCACTGTTTCTCCCGTCACGATGGAATCGGGGGGGCCCATAATGACGGATTCGTTGCCCTGCAGACCCGAAACGATTTCGATCGAATCGCCGAAGTCGTGACCTGGCGTTACCGGCACCAGCTTTGCTTTCCCGTTCTCGACAACCGCGACGTTCAGGCCTTCCTTCCGAAATAGAAGAGTGTCGACCGGCAGAATGTAGGTGGAGACCTGCCCCGGTACTTTGAAATGGACTTCCGCATAGGCGCCCGAAAGCAACTGCCCTGAGGGGTTATTCACGTCCACTTCAACCAACAGCGTG
>Ga0209275_10000037_pt1 | contig 36841 bp, 41 predicted proteins | sample HubBroMetageREF2_FD_188344 | JGI IMG/M metagenome (GOLD analysis project Ga0209275, IMG submission 188344) | Reference soil microbial communities from the Hubbard Brook experimental Forest, New Hampshire, USA - Hubbard Brook CCASE Soil... | ecosystem: Environmental > Terrestrial > Soil >... | reverse complement strand
CGACAAGTCGGTCGTGCAGGCTACCCGCGCAACGGTTGTCGTGCTGCTGCTCGTTAGCGCCGCGCTGGTGCTGATCATCACCGTGGGAGGCTGGAACCTGCTCGAGGGCGCGGCTCCGCTGCAGATCGGATACATCGTCGTGTATCTGACGTTCGCCTTCTTCGCCGCCCGCTGGAACCGAGGAGTGCTGCCGATCTCCGCCGCGCTCGCTGTGCTGCTGGCGATCTTCGCGCTGGTCGCCGGGCCGGGGTGGTTCGACCGCAACAAGTCCGGTTTCGCGCAGCCCACCATCAACTCGGGCCTGCTGGGTCTGCTCACTCTGCTGATCGTCCCCGTTCAGATGCTGCTGGTCGCGTTTGCGATGCGCGGTTTCTCCCAGGGTTGGAACGTCGAGCTCGAGCGTCGTGTCCCAGGGAGCGAGACGGACGTCTACCGTGACGCGCCGCCGCACCCCGCCTGAGCTTGGTAGCACGCATGCCTGGGCCCGCAGGCCCATATATCCTCGCTGATGTCGAGGACATTTGCGGCGGTGGCGGAACGGTAGACGCGGAGCCCTCAAAAGGCTCTGTCCGAAAGGGCGTGTGGGTTCGAATCCCACCCGCCGCATCGATCGACAGCGACCGGCGTGCGGGCACAACGAGCGTGGCCCATATGAGACCGGGCGCTACTCTCCCGCCACCAGCTCCAGCAGCGACTCAGCCAGCCCCGGACGCGCCACCAGGATCCCCCATGGCAGCTGCTCGTGCACGGGCAGCTCCAGCACACGCAGTCCTGCCTGCTCGCATATCAACACCCCAGCGGCGATGTCCCACTGCTTGACCGTTCGCTCGAAGTACGCGTCGTAGCGCCCAGCGGCTGTCCATGTGAGATCCAGTGCGGCGCTGCCGAAACGACGGATGTCTCGCACACGAGGGATCAGCCGGGCGAGCACCCGCGCCTGCGCGGCACGCACGTCCGCGTCATAGGCCAATCCGGTGGCGAGCATCGCCGTCGCCAGATCGCCGCCGCGAGCGGCGGCCGAGTTTTGACCGCCCAGCTCGATCGTACCCCGCGCACTCCTCAGCATCGGACGAGAGTGCCTGGTAGCCGTGAACAACTCGTCGCGGTTTGGGTCATACACAGCGCCGGCGATCGTCCCCCTGCTGTCTACAACCGCCACGCTCACGCACCATTGCGGAATCCCGAACAGGAAGTTGACCGTCCCGTCGAGCGGGTCCACGATCCAGCTCAGTCCGCTGGTGCCCTGCACGTGATCGCCCTCCTCGCCCACGAAACCGTCGTCCGGGCGCCGGGCCGCGAGCAGCTCGCGGATCGCGTGCTCAGATGCCAGGTCAGCCTCGCTGACGAGGTCTGTCGGCGTGCTCTTGGTGCTCACCTCGCGCTCAGTGCCGTGTCGCACGCGCTCGGCCAGCAGCGCGCCCGCCATCGTGGCCGCCTCGACCGCGATCCCGAGCAGCGCGTCGGCCCTATCCGCTTCCGACCCAGCCCCACCTGGACGGCGCGCGCCGGCCTCGCTCACGAGAACTCGGGCGGACGCTGCTGCGCCCACGGGCGCTCTGCCTCGAGCTGGCCCGCCAGCGATAGCAGCGTCGACTCGTCGCCGGGCCGCCCCACGATCTGTACTGCGCGCGGCAGCCCGTCTGAGCCAAAGCCAGCCGGCACCGACGCCGCTGGCTGGCCGGTCACGTTCCACACGCCGTTGTAAGGAACCCAGCCGCCTACCGTGTTCAGCGTCCACAGCGCGCCGCGGCCCTGCAGTTGGCCGATACGCGGGGGCGGTGCTGCTGTCGCGGGCGTCAATAGCACGTCGTGATCCTCGAACACGCGGTTCAGCCTGCGCGTGAACTCGGCCTCGCTCGCCAGCGAGCGTTCGAGCAGCGACGGTGCAATCAAGCCGCCCAGGCGCGACATCGCGCGGGTGCGCCGTTCTAGTCGCTCCGGATGCGCGAGCGCCACGGCGTTGTCGTGGATGCCGCGCAGGTAGCGCACGAGCACCGCCGGAATCGCGCCGGCGCCGTAGTCAGGGTCGCGCTCGTCCAGCTGATGCCCGAGCGAGCGCAGCAGCTCAACCGTCTCATCGAAAGCCTTGCGCACATCCGCGTCGAGCTTCGCGATCACACCCGTGGGCACACTCGTCGAGTAAGCGATCCGCAGGGATCGTGGAGGGGTGGCCGCGGCTGCGGCGAACGGGACGTCCGGTGCGGGCACACGGTCGACGTCGGTAGCGATCGCGCCGGAGGCGACGTCGTGGAACAGGGCCGTGTCGGCCACCGTGCGCGCCAGCAGTCCCTTCACCGACAGTCCGTGCCAGCCGCGTGTACGCGGCGCCATCGACACACGCCCGCGCTGTGGCTTCAGTCCAAACAGGCCACACCAAGCGGCTGGGATGCGGATCGAGCCGGCTCCGTCGGAGCCGAGCGCTGCGCCCACCAGACCCGCGGCCACAGCCGCCGCGCTGCCGCCGCTGGAGCCGCCGGGCGCGTGCTGCACGTTCCACGGATTGCGCGTCGCGCCGAAGGTGGCGGTCTCGGTGAATGGCCATTGCGTCAGCTCCGGCACATTGGTCTTGCCGATGATCACCGCGCCGGCCTCGCGAAGGCGGCGCACTACCTCGGCGTCGGCATCAGCGGGCGCGCCATAGGCGTTAGTGCCGTAAGTGGTCACCTCCCCCGCCACGTCGATGTCGTCCTTGACCGCGATCGGCACACCCAGCAGCGGGCGTTCGCCGCCTGCGCCGCGGCGCGCGTCGGCCTGATCGGCCTCGAGCCGGGCTCGCTCGGCGAACACGATGCGGTACGCGTTGAGATGCTCGCCGCTGTTCGAACGATCCAACCGCTCGATCCGCTCCAGGTAAAGATCGACGAGCTCGCGTGAGGACACCTCCCCGGAGGCGATCAGCTGCGCCTGACGGGCGATTCCGGCGTAGGCGAGCTTGACGGCGTCCATCGCAGGGGCCAATCTAGTGCAAAGGATCGCGACGCCGCCGCAGCGCGATCTACGCTACCCGCCAGAGGGAGGGAATGCTGCGCAAACAAAGGGGGAGCATCTGATGGCCTACCCGGTCAGCTTCGAGGTCGACTACGTGGAGCGACGCAGTCGGCTGACGGCGTTCTTCAGGCTGATCCTTGTGATTCCCCTAGCGATCGTGTTGTACGTGTTCGCGATCCTCGCGTACATCGCGATCGTGATCGCGTGGTTTGCGATCGTTATCACCGGCCACTATCCGAAGGCCGTGTACGGCTTCGTGGCGAACTTCACGCGGATGCTCGCGCGCGTGACCGCCTATGCGACGCTGCTCGCCGATCCTTACCCGCCGTTCAGTGGAGGGTCCGACAGCGCATACCCAGTGCGCATGGACTTCGCGGGCCCACTCGACAGCTACAGCCGCCTGAAGGCGTTCTTCCGCCTGCTGCTGGCGATTCCGATCGCGATCATGCGCTACGCCATGAACATCCTGCTGGAGATCGGCGCGTTCGCGGCGTGGGTGGTGATCGTGATCACCGGCAAACTGCCGCGTGGTCTGTTCGACCTAATGGTCCTCGCAAACTCATACATGGCGCGCTCGGACGCCTATCTGTTCCTGCTGACGGAGACCTACCCCCCGTTCCAGGACGAGGAGACACGTGCAGCGGGGGCAGCGCTTTAGCCAAGCCGCGAGGTCCGTATAACCATGGCTATCGGCGGACGCAAAGCGCAAAAGGCCGACGGCGCTTCAGACAGGCGTCACCGCGTTGTGCTTGGCCGGCCACTCGCGCTGCTTGCTCGCCGCGTGCGCGAAGCGGCGCGCGAGCTCCCCACGTAGCGCATCGGGCTCGATCACCGCGTCGATCACCAACTCAGAGGCGAGATGCAGGATGTCGATGTCACGCGCGTACTCGCTGCGTAGCTCCTCCGTCTTGGCAGCGCGCTCGTGCTCGTCGTCGATCGCCTGCAGCTGGTTGTAGTAGACGGCGTTGATCGCTGCCTGCGGACCCATCACCGCAATCGAAGCGCTGGGTAGCGCGATGCAGCAGTCAGGCTCAAACGCAGGACCTGCCATCGCATACAGCCCCGCGCCGTATGCCTTGCGCACGACCACAGAGATCTTCGGCACGGTCGCCTCGCTGACCGCGCTGATCATCTTGGCGCCGTGACGGATTATGCCCTCGCGCTCGACCTGCGTGCCGATCATGAAGCCGGGCACGTCCGCCAGGAACAGCAGCGGCACGTTGAACGCGTTGCAGATCCAGATGAAGCGCGCGGCCTTGTCAGCGGAGTCGGTGAACAGCACGCCGCCCTTGTGCTTGGGCTGGTTGGCGAGGATCCCGATCGCGCGGCCGTCCAGGCGCGCGAAGCCGACCACCAGCTCCTTCGCCCAGCGTGGCTGGATCTCCAGCAGCGAGCCCTCGTCGATGAGCTGCCCGATCAGCAGCTTCATGTCGAACGGCTTGTTCTCGTCCGCCGGGATCAGCTCCGCGATGCCCTGCGCGATGCCCTGGTCCGCCGGCCCGCTCGACGGGGGCGCCGGCAGCGCTGATGGCTGCTCAGGCGGATGCAATGTCCAATTGGTGGGGAGATATGAGAGGTAGCGGCGCGCGCAGTGGATGCCCTCCGCGTCGCTCTTGACCAGCTGATGGGCACAGCCGGAGACACCGGTGTGCATGCGCGCTCCGCCCATCTCCTCGAGGCTCACCTTCTCGCCGATCACCATCTCTGCCATGCGCGGCGAGCCCAGGTACATCGACGCGTTGCCCTCGCGCATGATCACGATGTCGCAGAAGGCAGGGATGTAGGCTCCGCCGGCTGCACTCGGGCCGAACAGCACGCATACCTGCGGCACCACCCCGGACAGCTTCACCTGGTTGTGGAAGATCTTGCCAGCGCCCCTGCGGCCGGGGAACATCTGTACCTGCTCGGTGATCCGCGCCCCTGCCGAGTCGACCAAATAGACCATCGGGACCTCGAGCGTGAGCGCGCGTTCCTGGATGCGCAGAATCTTCTCCACCGTCTTCGGCCCCCACGAACCGGCCTTCACCGTTGGATCGTTGGCCATCAGCGCCACCGGGCGCCCGTCGATCTCCCCCACCCCCGTTACAACGCCATCCGCTCCCAGCCCATCGCCGTCCCAGTTGGCCAGCAACGCCTCCTCCGCGAAGGAGCCGTCGTCGAGTAGCAGCGCCACCCGCTCGCGTACGGGGAGCTTGCCCTGCTCGATCGCCTTCTCCTGATGGCGCTCCGGCCCTCCTGCAAGCGCGCGCTCGCTTGCGTGGCCCAGTGAGCTCACGAAGCGACCGTCACCACGGCAGCCCCCGGTAGCGGTGCCTGTGCCGGTGCCCGCGTGCAAGGCGGCGTTCGTGGCGTGCCTGCAGCCGCGCCTGGACGACCTCGACGTCCGAGCCCGGGCCAAGCAGCGCCCACGCGTCGCGGATCACCGGCAGCAACGTGACCCCGATCACCCAGCCTGGCCAGAACGGCATGTGCGCGCCTACGGCCAGCCACACGCCAACGCTGGTCGCTGAGACACCCAGGCTGCCGCCTGTCTCCTGCATGAGCCGCCGGCGAAGCTGCCCCTTGCGCTTGCGCAGCGCCAGCGCTACCGAGGTCGAGCTGACCGGCAGGTCGGCCCGCAACGCGTCGAGGTCAGCGCGGGTCATCGCCCGGTAGGCACTGCCGATGCGCTCCTCCATCTCCTCCGAGGACAGCCGGCCGGCGAGCGCGTGCTCGCGTAGCTCCTCGACCGTCTGCTCACGGTCTGCGTCAGCGACGCGCAACTGGGATGGGTCGCTCATGTCCTTGAATGTAGTCCAGACGAGATGTTGTTGGGTGCAAGGCGTCGCCAACCTTCGCCCAGAGCAACAAGTCTGTATGACGATGGTGAGACAAGCTCACCCGCCACCACGGTGAATTGCCGAGCGCGCGGGCACACGCCGGACCCGCTTACACGGCAGCGTTCTCGACCGGCGCCGCGCCCGAGTAATCGTAGAAGCCGATCCCCGACTTGCGCCCGAACCAGCCGGCGCTGAGCATCTTGCGCAGCGTCGGCGGGCGCGCGAAGCGCCGCTCGCGGAACTCGTCGAACAGCACGTCGCAGATCGAGCCCATCGTGTCCAATCCAACGAAGTCGGCGAGCGTCAGCGGACCCATCGGGTGCCCGGCACCGGCCTTCATCGCCTCGTCGATCTCAGCGATCGAGCCGACGCCCTCTTCGTACGCGCGGATCGCGTCCAGCATGTACGGGACGAGCAGCCGGTTGACGATGAAGCCCGCCTTGTCCTTGGTGGGTATGGCCAGCTTGCCCTCCGAGCGCGCGAACTCGAGCGCCGTCTCGAATGCCTCGTCGGTGGTGGTCACGCAGCGCACGACCTCGACGAGCTTCATTACCTGCGCGGGGTTGAAGTAGTGCAGGCCCACGAACTGGCCGGGACGACCGGTGGTAGCGGCCTGGTCGATCACCGCTAGCGATGAGGTGTTCGTCGCGAACACGGCGTCCGGCTTGACGATCTGATCGACCTCGCGCCACATCTCGAGCTTGAGCGCAAGGTTCTCGGTGATCGCCTCGATCACCAGGTCGCAGCCCGCAAGGTCGTTGTAGTCGACGGTGCCATGGATGCGCCCGCGCAGCGCATCTGCGTCCTCCTGCGAGGACTTCCCCTTCTCGACGGCGCGCGCGAGCTGCTTCTCTATCTTGCCGAGCCCGTTGGCGAGCGTCGCGTCGTCGAGCTCCCGTAGCACCACCTCGTAGCCCGCTCCGGCGGCCACCTGCGCGATGCCGTGACCCATCAGACCGGCTCCGAGCACTCCAACCTTTTTGAGCTGCTGCGCCATTGCACCCCTCGCTTGATCCGTTTGTGACCGCGGTCGCGGCAATTGGGAAGTTAGCGACCTGCGCGGAGTCTGTGCATGGTGAACCCGGGAGCCTGCCGAGCATGTGGGGCGGCAGGCCCCGCGTGCGGGTACCCTGCAGTGAGTGAGCGATATCCGAGAGGGCGCACCCAATGGGACACACCCAGCCGAGCACGGGCAGGCAGACGAGGGCGGCTTCGATCTTGCGGCGGCGGGCCTGCGCGTGGACGGCGCCGATCTGGCGATGTCGGTGGAGGTGCTCGCAAGCAAGCTCGAGCAGGCATTGCCTGGGGTAGCGCACGTGGAGCGCCGTGGCAGCGGCCTGCTCGGCCGTGGCGAGAAGCGCGTGCGCCGCGTGCAGGTGGAGCTCGGCTCGTGCTGTTACCAGCTGGCGGTGGATGGCGCGCGGGTAGAGGGCTTTCGCGAGCGTCAGTCGGGCGGCATCGCGATCAAGCGCGAGTCGCTGGACCCCGATGCATGGATCGCTGCGCTGACGGCGGACTTGCGTGTCGAGGCCGAGCGCAGCGCACAGGCGCGAACCGCACTCGAGAAGCTGCTGCGCTGAGATGAGCGAGCGTGTATGGACATGAGCGGCCCGGAGGCAGAACGCCAGCAGGAGCAGGAGCAGGAACAGTCACTCGCGCAGGTCGAACGGGGAGGCATCCCGCTGTCGGCTGAGCGCCGTCTGAAGGAGTTGAGCGAGCGCGGCGGCTCGTTCACCTCCGACCTGTCGGTGAACGGTTTCGCCCTGTGCCATCAGCTCGGGCTGAAGCCGCTCTCACAGGTGATGGGCAGCTCGATCTACCAGATGGGCTACCAAGGCGCGTGGGGCGCGAACTACGGCAGCGGTGGAATCCTGGTCGAGCTCGACACGCTCTCTGAGGCACTGAACGAGGTTCGCGGCAGGGCACTGGTGCGGCTCGGCGAGGAGGCGCGTCACGTCGGCGCGGACGCAGTCGTGGGCGTGCAGACACGGGCGGGTGAGAGTGAGCTGGAAACGGGCACGGTGACACTGGAGCACGTGGTGGTGGGTACGGCGGTGCGCCGCGAGGGCGCCCACGTCCAGCACCCTGTGCTCACGGAGCTGTCCGTGGCTGAGTACGCCATGCTCCTGCAGGGTGGCTTCGAGCCGCTTGGGATCGTCGCGTGGAGCTCGGTGTTCTTCACCAGCTACGTTTTCGGCGGAGTTGGCGGAGGCATGCTCGCGGGCGGCTCGCTGACGATGGGCGTGCAGAACTTCGAGCTGCGCGAGTTCACCCAGGCCATCTACAGCGCTCGGGAGGCGGTCATGCAGCAGATCACCGGCCAGGCATCCTCGCTGGGCGCGGCGGGTGTGGTGGGCGTGAAGATCGGGCACAGCGTGCGACCACACACACTCAGTGGCGGCGTTGGCATCGGCGGCGGCCTGGCCGGTGGGCGCCAGCTGAGCGGGATGATGGTGACGTTCACCGCCGTCGGCACCGCGATCCAACAACACGGGGATGCCACCATCAAGGCCCCCAAACCAACAATCGATCTGTTCACCTGAGAAGGAGCATCACATGAACGAGCGCGAGACCCCGTATGACCCGTCCTCACTGGAGGGCGTTCCGGAGGCGGGTCGCGCCCGCTTGGAGCAGAATCGCCAGGGCCTGTTCACGTCAGATCTGTCCGTGAACGAGTTCCTGCTAGTCAAGCAGGCTGGCTTTGAGCCACTGGGGCTGGTGGTGGGCAGCTCGATCTACCACATCGGCATCCAGATGTCGGGCTGGAAGAAAAGCCAGGAGATGACGGTGCTCTCGGAGGCAATGTATGGGGCGCGCCAGCTGGCGATGACGCGCATGGAGGAGGAGGCGGACCAGCTGGGAGCGGATGGCGTGGTGGGCGTGCGCCTGGACATCGGCCGCTACGAGTGGGGCCAGGACATGGCGGAGTTCATCGCGATCGGCACCGCTGTGAAGCACCGCGACGGCGTGATGCATCGCGCGCCCAACGGCCGGCCGTTCACGAGCGACCTTTCAGGCCAGGACTTCTGGACGCTCTTGCGCACCGGCCACCGCCCGGTGGGGATGGTGATGGGCAGCTGCGTGTACCACGTGGCCCACCGTGGCATGCTGCAGTCGATGGCGCAGACGGGACGCAACGTAGAGCTGTCGAACTTCACCCAGGCGCTGTATGACGCGCGCGAGCTGGCGATGGAGCGGATGCAGTCGGAGGCGCAGGAAATCGGCGCCGAGGGAATCGTGGGCGTGGACCTGCAGGAGAAGAGCCACGGCTGGGGCAGCCACACGATCGAGTTCTTCGCAGTCGGCACGGCGATCGTCCCGCGTGAGGGTCACGACGAAGAGATCGAAGCGCCGACGACTGTGTTGGACCTGAGCTGAGAGACCTTCATGGGCTCCACCTGGCGGCTCCGCCGGGTGTTAGAAGCACGCCGGCTTCGGCAGCGCACCCTAAGCGGACCTACGCGGGCAGCAGCTCCAGAGCGTCGACGTGCCGGGGCCGCATGACGGAGAAGTGGCGGTGGTCGAGCGTCGCGAGCTTGGTCTCGCGCAGCCGCTCGGTTATGGCGAGGACGGCAGCGTCGACGAAGCCGACGCGTAGGTCCGCGTATGTGGTGAGCAGCTCTCGGACTCGTCGGTAGTCGCTCGCGAGCAGATCCTCGACTTCGTACGCACCCCGGTCTATGTCGCCAAGCAGCACGTCGACCGCCCGCCGATCGCGTTGCCGCGACGCGAAGTGATCGAACTCCACCAGCACCGGTGCCGGCAGGATCCGTGCCCCCCTGGCGTCCGCCAGTAGCTGGGAGCACGACGCATGATCTGCGTCGTCGCGGTCAAAAGTGGCCCACAGCGGACCGGTGTCGAGAATCAGCGGAATGGCTCGGGCTCGTAGACATCTTCGCTGGCCAAGCGAGACAGGTCACTGCGGCCAGAGGAGATGACGCCTATGCAGGTAAGCGGTGGCGGAATCCGCTCCTCATCCATCCGGCTGAGCTCATGCTCCATCGCTTCGCGCACCACCTGCGCCACAGACACGCCGCGTTCCCGCGCACGGCGCTTGGCACGCTCGATTAGCTCAGGCTCCGCCTGGATCATCAGCCTCTGCATCATCGGTGCAATCATGCTAGCAATGGCATCCTTCCGTACGCTGTTGTGACCAATTGGCCCTGTACGAGGCTCATCCGCGACCGGAAGCTGCCCGACGGGACGCACATCGACCAAAGGACACGCCATGAGCATCGTCTTCACCGAGGACCGCGGCCCGGTCAGGCACGTGGTGCTGAACCGCCCGGAGAAGCGCAACGCGATGAACCAGGAGCTGCTGCTGACGCTCGGAGAGTCCCTGCGCGAGGCCGCCGCGGACACATCTGTGCACTGCGTGGTGCTGCGTGGCGAAGGCCCCGTGTTCTCCGCGGGCGTGGATCTCGTCGAGCTCGCCGCCTCGGCGGGCACGCCTGGGATGTTGCGCCCCTTCCGAAAAGTGTTCCTCGACTGCGCGAACATCTGCGAAGAGATGGCCAAGCCGGTCGTCTGCCAGATCCACCGCACGTGCGTGGGCGGCGCCCTGGAGGTGGCACTTGGTTGCGACCTGCGGATCGCCTCGAGCGACGGTCAGTTCGGCCTGCCGGAGGTCAAGTTCGGCATCATCCCGGACGTCGGCGGCTCCACCCGCCTGCCCGCGGTGGTCGGCCTTGGACGCGCCAAGGAGCTGATCATGACCGCACGCACGATCGACGCCGCCGAGGCCGAGCGGATCGGCCTGGTCAACCGCGTGGTCGCGCCGGATGAGCTCGAGCAGGCGACGCAGGCACTGGTGGACGAGCTGCTCGCCAACTCGCACATCGCGGTCGGCCGCGCCAAGCGCGTGATCGACGCCTCGGCGCGCCCTGCGCTCGCGCAGACGCTGGAGATGGAGGTCGCCGTGCAGGAGTACTGCGTGGCCGCCGCGCGCGAGCTGGCGCGCGAAGCCGAGCACGCCGAGGCCGAGACACCGGCTGGCGTCGCCGGCTGAGCGCGCGAGCGCGCGGCGCGGAGCCCAGCGGCACTACCGGCTAGTCATCGGCGAGCGCTCACCGGTGCCAGTCGACCGGGCCGGCGACGAGGGTGTGGCTGCCGAGTGGACGACCGAGGATCGCCTGTACGCGGCGCGCGCACGCGAGCAGCGCCGCGAGGTCGATGCCCGTCTCGATGCCCATCTCATGCAGCATCGACACGAGGTCCTCGGTAGCGATGTTGCCGGTGGCGCCGGCGGGGACCGGGCAGCCGCCCAGCTCGCCGAAGCTCGACTCAAAACTTCTCACCCCTGCGTCCAGCGCGGCGAGCACGTTCGCGAGGCCCTGCCCGCGCGTATTGTGGAAGTGCGCAGTCAACTGCACGTCCTCGCCCAGTTGCTCTTGCGCCGCGCTGAAGAACTCGCGCACCTGCACGGGGTTGGCCATGCCGGTCGTGTCGCCGAAGCCGATCTCCTGCGCACCCGCGTCGCGCAGGCGAGCGGCGATCTCGAGCACACGCTCGGGTGCCACACGCCCCTCATAGGGGCATCCGAATGATGTCGAGATCACGCCCTCGCAGCGCAGGCCCACTGCCCGCGCGCGCGCCAAGACGACCTCCAGACCAGCGAGCGACTCGGCGATCGAACGGTTGACGTTCTTGCGGTTGTGCGTCTCAGACGCGGACATGAACACGTTGATCTCGTCGAACGCCGGCCGCTCGCCGACTCCCACCTCGCGCAGCTCGAGCGCCGCGCCGAGCCCACGCTCATTGGGGATCAGCACCGACACGCTCACCTCGCGTGGCACGTCAATCGCGGCCAGCACCGCGGCGGCGTCGGAGAGCTGTGGGATCACGTCGGCGCGCACGAAGCTCGTCACCTCCAGGCGCCTGAGACCCGTGCGGGCGAGCGCGTCGATCAGCTCGATCTTGCGCTCGGTGGGAATCACCTCGGGCTCGTTCTGGAAGCCGTCACGCGGCCCGACCTCCCTGATGCTCAGCGAGCGTGGGAGCTCGCTCATTGCGCCATGCGTCGATCGGGCTTCATCCTTGGCAGCCTATACTCGGCCGCCGTGGCACCGTCCAGCTCCGATCCGGTCGCCGTAATCGGTGCCTCTGGGGCGCTCGGCTTCGGTCTTGCACTACGCCTCGCGCGCGCAGGCGTGCCGATCGCGATCGGCTCGCGCGACGCAGATCGCGCCGCGGAGACCGCTGAGCGCGCCCTTGCGATCTTGCCCGACGGATCGTTCTCCGCACACGACAACGCCGACGCGGTGCGCGCCGCCGGCGCTGAGGGCATCGTGATCCTGAGCGTGCCCTTCCGCAACCAGTCCGAGACCCTGACGAACCTGAAGGGCGCGCTTGCGCCAGGCCAGTTGCTGATCGACGCGACCGTGCCACTGGCGGCTGCTGTCAGCGGCAAGGCCACACGCATGCTCGGCGTGTGGCAGGGCTCGGCCGCCCAGCAGGCGCTCGAGATGGTGCCAGAGGGCGTGCGCGTGGTGTCTGCCCTGCACACCGTCAGCGCCGCGTCGCTCAGCGACCTCGAGCACCAGCTATCGCAGGACGTGCTCGTGTGCGGCGACTCGCGCGCGGACAAGCGCGCGGCAGCGGAGCTGATCGAGCGCATCGAGGGACTGCGCTGTGTCGACTGCGGGAAGCTGGAGATGGCCCGCACGACGGAGGCGTTGACCGCGCTGCTGATCGCGGTCAACGCGCGCTACAAGACGCACGCGGGCATCCAGCTCACCGGCCTTCCGGGGCAGCTGTGGCAGTAAGCGACCACGACATCGTGATCCTCTCGGGCGGCACCGGTGGGGCCAAGCTCGCACGGGGGATCGCCGACGTGGCCGGCCCTGAGCGTCTGAGCGTGATCGTCAACACCGGCGATGACATCGAGATCTATGGCGCGCATGTCTCCCCAGACCCCGACCTGGTGTCCTTCTGGCTGGCCGACACGATCGACGATCGCGGCTGGGGCCTGCGCGGCGACAGCTTCGCCGTGATGGACGCCCTGCGAGAGCTCGGTTTGGAGGTGTGGTTCAACCTGGGCGACCGCGACCTGGCGTGGTGCTTGGAGCGCTCACGGATGCTGGCCGAGGGCGTCTCCTCGACCGCCGCGCTCGCGCGCCTGAACGAGGCCATCGGTGTGGGCGCGCGAGTGCTGCCAATGAGCGATGACCCCGTGCGCACGTGGGTCCGCACAGGATCTGCCGGCTGGTGCGCGTTCCAAGAGTTCATGATCCGCGACCGCGCGGAAGGGCTGATCGAGGGATTGGAGTATCGCGGCGCCGAGCAGGCTCGCACCAGCACGGAGGTGCTCGCGGCAATCGCAGGCGCCCGCGTGATCCTGATCGGACCGTCCAACCCGCTTGCGTCGATTGCACCGATCCTCGCCGTGCCGGGAATCCACGAGGCTTTGCGGACCGCCGGCGCGCCGGTCGTCGCCGTCAGCCCGATCGTCGGCGGCGAGGTCCTGAAGGGCCCTACTGCATCGTTCATGGCCTTTGGCGCGCTCGAGTGCAGCGCCGACGGCGTGGCCGACTTCTACGGCGAGCTGCTCGCTGGGATCGTCGCCGACGAAGACGTCGCGCGACTGACGACGCTGCAGACCGACACACGCATGGACGACGCCGGCTCCCGCGCACGCGTGGCTGAGCAGACTTTGTCGTTCGCCGAAGCCCTAGCCGGATAGCGCCGCCCGCGTATATGTGGCGGCTACGACTGTGTGGCGGTTACGCGACTGCCGCGGGGTTGCGCGCGCGCCAGTCCTGGAGCGTGCTCAGCGCCCCGTCGATCACACGCCCCAAAAACGTCTCGCGGTCGTTGGCGTGCGGGAACGGTTCATCCGGGACTGGCACTTCGAGGAACTCGCACAGCGGCTCCCAGCCTTCGCGCACCTCCCACACCAGCAGACGATCGGCGGGCACCTCGCGTTTGACGCGCTCGTGGTGGGCAACCATCTGCTCCATCAACTGCTCGGGCTCGTGCCCCTGAGAGAACGTACCCTCAGGCGCCCAGAACATGCGGTCTACCAGCTCCAGGTAGCGCTGGAACTTCGGGTCCACCGCTGCGCGCGCGTGCGCGAGCAGCGGCATCAGCGAGTTGCCGAAGCACATCTCCACGATCGTTTCGCGGAAGCTCGGCTCCCACGATTCCGGGTCGCGCACGCTCAGCAACACCTTCGCCTCGGGGTAATAGTCCATCAACTCACTGTAGAAGTAGCCACCGGGCCAGTCAGCGCTCGAGTGATGACCGGCGAAGATCTGCTCCCACGGAGGGTTCCCGTCCAGCGCTTGATCCCACAGCTCGACCTGATCAAGGTCGGCCAACACGTTGACCCAGTGGTAGCACGGACCCAGCCCAAGCTGCTCGAAGGCTTGCTTCTGCGTCAGCGTGCCGGTACGCGGCAGACCCGCTCCGATTAGAGCGATACCGGTGGTTGTCGGTGGTTTCATCTAGACTTCTCCCCTCGGATGATCGTTTTCATCGCAGCAGTTTCCCCTTCGAGCACGCGAAGAAGTCGGTAAGAACGGCGTTGTTGCACCGGGTAGCGTCGCGCGGTGTACATATCGTCGAAGCCTCAGCTTGACGGCCCCGACCGGGTGCCACGGCCAACCAAGGAGCATCGACTGTGCAGAGCGTCTCGTACCTGACATACGGCAACGGCGGAGCATCGGTTCTCACCAGCCCTGTCGTCACCCCGCGCCAGCCCGTTGGACGCACCGGACCACGGATCGCGGCGATTGCGACGTCAGACTCACAGGAGGTCTTCTCGCAGGCGCAGGTCCTGGATCGTCTGGGCTTGAAGGGCAACGAGTTTGCTGAGGGCATCTTCGAACGTTCTGGGGTCAAGCGCCGCCATCTGGACCTGAGCCCGGATTTCCTGGCGCGGACCCTGCAGGGTCGCGCGGCGCAGATCGAGCAGCAGCTGATCGGGCACTCTATCCGAGCCGTCGACGCGCTCGAGCTCGACCCGCAGCGGATCGGGACCGTGATCAGCTCCAGCCTCTACTCACTTGGCTGTCCCACGCTCGCCCACCGCCTACTCGAGCACTACGAGATGGACCCAACGACCGACAAGTACCACATCAACGGCGTCGGCTGTGCAAGCGGGGTGCCGCTGATGAGACTGGCGGCCCAGGCGATGAGCGAGCACCCGGAGAAGCAGGCGTTGATCGTGGCGGCCGAGAGCATGAGCGGTACCTTGATGCCAGCTACGCCGGAAGATCCGAAGGCTAAGACCGTGGGCTCGGCGATCTTCGGCGACGGCTGCGCGGCCGCTTTGCTCTCCAGCGATCCTCGCGCGGACGGCCCCATCATCCTCGCCTCGCAAGTCCACCAGCTCGCGGGCACGCTTGACGCGGTCCGCCTCGACCTGGCGCCCCAGGACAGCTACCTGCACCTCGCCCGCGAGCTGCCGGACCTCGCCGGCGCCGGCTTGCCAGGGGTCGTACGGGGCTTCCTCACCCGCCACGGTCTCGCGCATTCGGATATCGATCACTGGATCGTGCATCCCGGTGGAAGGCGCATCATCGAGAACGTGCAAACGGCACTTGCGCTCTCCGAGGAGGACCTCGCCACCAGCTGGAGTGCGCTGGCCGACCACGGCAACGTGGGTACCCCCTCGATCTTCTATGTGCTCAAGGACACGATCGAGCACTGTGCACCCGAGCCGGGTGAACATGGGCTGATGGTGACGATCGGCCCAGGCGTGACCGTCGGGCTGATGCTGCTCGGCTGGTAGGACGGGCGCTCGAGATCCGGTGCATCCGCGCGTGCCGATCTCTTTGAAGCAGGTTCTCACTATCGTCTGCCACAGATGCGCACCGCAGCGATCCTGCCCGTCAAGCGCTTCGCCCACGCCAAGCAACGCCTGGGCGCGAGCGTCGCTGACCAGCTGCGCCTGCGGCTCGCCAGCGCGATGGTCGCCGACGTACTGCTCGCGCTCGCGCAGACCGAGGCGATCGAGCGCACGATCGTCGTTACGCGCGAGGACGCGGTCGCGACAGCAGCACGACAGCACGGGGCGATCGTCGTGGAGGACGCCGCCGAGAGCGGTCAATCGTCCGCTGCTGTCCTAGGCGTACAGCGGGCACTCGCTGAGGGAATCGAACGGGTGCTGTGCATTCCCGGCGACTGTCCGGCACTCGACCCCGCGGAGCTCGAAGTGCTGCTGAGCGCACCGGGCGCCGAGCGCCCGGGCGAGCGCGCGGTGGTGATCGTTCCAGACCGGCATGGCACGGGAACCAATGGCCTGCTGCTCACTCCGCCGGACGCCATCGCACCGAGCTTTGGACCTGGTAGCTGCGAGCGCCACCGCGCGCTCGCCCTCGCCGCGGGCATCACGCCTGGCCTGGAGCAACCCTCGTCGCTACTGCTGGATATCGATACGGGCGCCGATCTCGCCGCGCTGCGCGAGCGGCTTGCGGGGCTGAGCGCACGGGCACCGCGCACGCGTGCCGTGCTCGGCCAGGACGCTCGCACAAACGTCATCCCCCTCACCACTCCCGCCTGAGACACGACCCGTCGTGGCGAGCCTTTCCGCACGGTCTCTCAGCGGCATCCCCGAGGTGCATCCCGGGGATGATCTGGCGGCGCTGATCGTGGCAGCCCTGGAGGGCGAGCCGCTACGCAACGGGCAACTCGTGGCGATCGCCCATACCGCCGTGTCAAAGGCCGAGGGAGCGCTCGTGGCGCTCGCCGACGTCGTCGCCGGCGAGCGCGCGCTCGCGCTGGCGGCCGGCGACGGCGAGGCCGGCCTGGAACGGGACCCGCGAGTTGTGCAGGTCGTGCTCGATGAGTCCGCCGAGGTGTTGCGTGCGGCCCGCGGCGTGCTGATCTGCCGCACACGCCATGGCTTCGTGTGCGCCAACGCCGGCGTCGATGCCTCCAACGCCTCGGCGGGAAAGCAGACGCTGATCCTGCTCCCACGCGACCCAGACGCCTCCGCCAGGCGTATCCGCGATCGCCTGCGCAAGCTCACCAGCACGAGCAGCGGCGTGCCTGCGGCTCCAGCGGTGCTGATCACCGACAGCTTCGGGCGAGCCTGGCGCAATGGCCAGGTCGATGTGGCCATCGGGCTGGCCGGCATGCAGCCGCTGGATGACTGGCGCGGTCGAACCGATGCCAGCGGCATGGAGCTCAGGGCTACGTGGCTGGCGATCGCCGACGCGGCCGCGGGCGCCGCCGACCTCGCTCGCGCGAAGGACTCGCGCGAGCCCGTCGTGCTGATTGATGGCCTGCAGCGCTTCATCAGTGAGGACGACGGCCCTGGTGCGAGCGCGCTGCTGCGTCCTGTGCAGGAGGATCTGTTTCGCTGAGCTCTCCGGCGAACGCAGGGAGGCAGCCAACGCCACCTAAAGTCGGTACCCCCATCGGCCGATCTTCGCTGTGAGGCTTGCGCGATGCCTCATTCGCCGTCGAGAGCCGCGTCTCTCGACGAGCGACTCCTGCCAGAAAATCAAGGATGACGACCGTTACAGACAAAATCCCCACCGGCCTTGCGTGGGGACGCCGAGCGTGGATGGTCGCGCTGGCCTCGCTCGCGCTGCTGGTGCTGCTGGGCACGTTGTCGGCGGGCATCGTGCTTTCGCGTCAACAGTCCAGGGCGCACATCCTGTCGACGTTCGCGCTACGCGGTACCAGCTCAGCGACGTTCGTCTCCGAGTTCCTGATGCAGCAGGCCAGCCGCGAGCAGCAAGCAGCCCAACAGTTTCTTTCAGGCCGGCGGGTATCGCCTGAACGTTTCCGGCTCGTCGTGGCTGCCTTCGGAAGCAACGCCGCCGTGCTGCTCGATTCATCCGGACGTCTGCTCGACATAGTTCCCTCAGATCCGTCGCTGGCCGGCCACCCGATCGCAGGCCGCTATGCCCATCTGCAGACAGCCGAGCACGGGATGCCCGCGATCTCGAACGTCGTGCCTTCCGCGGCGCGAGGAATCCCGGTGACGGCGATCGCGGTTCCTTTCTCCACCGCTCGAGGCCGCCGCGTGTTCAGCGCCGCCTATAACGCCTCTAGCTCGGCATTGGGACGCTTCGTGGAGCACACGGTGCCCTACCGTCAACACGAGGTGCTCCTCGTCGATGGCAACGGACGCGTGATCGCAGCCAGCCCAGCGACGACCGCGAGCACGCTCGCCCAAACGGATCCGCAACTGGCCCGCGCGGTGGCCCACGCGTCGCACGGTTCGGTCGCCGGCGCGACTACGCCCACGACCTTTGCCGACACGCCTGTCCCAGGAACGCCGTGGCGACTGCTCATCGCCGTCCCGAACAGTCGGCTGTACTCGTCGATTGCCGGCTGGACACAGCTGATCCCGTGGCTGGTACTCGCCCTCGTCAGCATCCTCGGCACCTTGCTCGTAGCGCTGTTCGGTCGCTCGCTCGCCGACCGCGCAAGACTCACGACGCTGTCTACGAGGCTCGAGCAGATCGCACGCACAGACGCGCTCACCGGCCTGCTCAACCGACGCGCGCTGAACGAGCACCTGGGTCGTGCCGCCGCTCACGCCCGCCGACGAGGCGAGCCGCTGTCGCTGCTGATGATCGACCTCGATCGCTTCAAGGAGACCAACGACCAGTTCGGGCACGAGGCGGGAGACCAGGTTCTGTGCGCATTCGCCGGCTGCATGCGCGACGCGCTGCGTGCCGATGACATCTATGGACGCTGGGGAGGCGACGAGTTCCTCGTGGCGCTGCCGGCTACGGATCGAGAGCCCGCGCAGGTCGCGGCCGAGCGGCTGCGGCATTTCGCGCGGACACTCGAGCTGGACGAGATCGGCCTGCACGACGGCGTCCCGTTCAGCGTCGGCGTCGCAACCGCAACCCAGACCACCCCCCTCGAGCTCCTACGCGCCGCCGACACGGCCTTGTATCGAGCGAAGCCGAAGGGCCAGCCCGAGCTGGAGCACGCTCCCCGCCGCGGGTAGCGCTACACGGCCACCGGCAGCTCGCCTGCGCCGAGCGGGAACTCGCGCCTGATCGCGTAGAGCGTGGTGCGCTCGGCGGCGGGACGCCCCGCGTCGTGCGCAGCGGCGATCAGCTGCTCGGGCTCGAGGCGCGTGCCGTGGTAGCTACCGGCGAGGCGGCTGATGGACTCCTCCATGAGCGTGCCACCGAGGTCGTTGACGCCCCAGCGCAGCGACTCGGTGGCGGCGTCGAGCCCCATCTTCACCCAGCTCGCCTGCAGGCTCGCCACGGTCCGTCCGAGCGCCAGGCGGAAGACGGCGGTGTGCTTGAGGTTCTCCTCCCGCGAGATCTCCTCGACCCCGTGCGTGCGGCCGAGCAGCGTCTGGAAGGGGATGAACGACAGCGGCACGAACTCGGTGATGCCACCGGTGCGTTGCTGCAGCTCGCGGATCACGCGCATGTGCTCGGCCAGCTCCCACGGCTCCTCGATGTGGCCGAACATGACCGTCGCGGTGGAGCGCAGGCCGGCCGTGTGGGATGCCTCGATGATCTCGACCCAGCGGGCGACGGGCAGCTTGTTCGGCGAGATGCGCTCGCGCACGCCGTCGTGCAGCACCTCCGCGGCGGTACCCGGCGTCGAACCGAGGCCCGCGTCGCGTAGCCGCGCGAACACCTCCGACGGAGGGAGCTCGGAGATGTCGCACATGTGCGCGATCTCCATCGGGCTGTATGCATGCAGGTGCAGATCGGCCCCAGCCGCCGCTGCGGTGGCCTTCGCCAGCCGCAGCCACCCCAGGTAGTCCTCGAGCGCCCAGTCCGGGTGAATGCCCGACTGGATGCACAGCTCTGTGGCGCCGAACTCGAGCGCGTCGTGGATGCGAGCCACGAACTCCTGCTCGTCGTGCTCGTAGGCATCCGGGGAGCGCTTGCCCTGACCGAAGCCGCAAAACGCGCAGCCGACAGTGCAGACGTTGGAGATGTTGATGTTGCGGTTGACCACGAACGTGACGGTCTCACCCACGAGCTCCGCGCGCAGCTCATCCGCGGCCTGACGCATGTCCTCGATCGCCTCCGGACGGGTCTCCGCGAACATAGCCGTCAGCTCCTCCGCGCTCAGCGGTTGGCCGCCGCGGCCCTTCTCGATCGCGCCCGCCACCAAATCCGCGCGGATCGGCGCGGGCGGGTCCGTGCGGGTGGGGGGACCTCCAGACCCCCGGCGCGGGATGAAGCTCCAGTACTTGACCTTGATCGTGTCGAGCACGCCCGGCGCGACCCACTGCGGGTCGATGTACTGCGGATATACACACAGGCGCTCGGTCAGTGCGTAGCCGTCTGCCTGCAGCTGCTTGCGCACCTGGTGGGGCGAGGGGAACGGGTGCTCGGGCGAGATGTGATCGCCGTTCGCGCTCAGCCCGCCGAGGTCCGTCGCGCCGGCCGCCACCAACTCTCCCCACCAGTCGGCGAGGTTCGGCGGGACCTGGATGCCGATCTCCGGCATTAGCCTGCGCGTCTCTGCGATTAGCCGCTTCATGTCCTCGATGCTCACCGGGCACGCCCAGTCGGGCAGCGGCAGCTGCGGGCGTCCGTCGGCGACGCCCGTGCGCCAGTATTCGCGCGCGGCGAGATCGGCGATCTCCGCCGGCTCTTGCCCGTAGTAGCGCTGGTGGGGCACGAAGTTCTGCAGGATCACCTCTTGGATGTGGCCGTACTCGGCGTGAGCCGCCGCGAGCGCTTCCAACGATTCGATGCGCTCCTGCTCGGTCTCCCCGATCCCCACGAGGATGCCGCTCGTGAACGGGACCCGCAGCTCGCCCGCCGCGCGGATCGTTTCCAGCCGACGGGCCGGATGCTTGGTCGGGGAGCCCGCATGCACCGTCTCCATCAGCCGCTCGGAGATCGACTCGAGCATCAGCCCCTGCGATGCCGTCACCTCGCGCAGGCGGCCCAGATCCTCGCGTGAGAGCGCTCCGAGGTTCGTGTGCGGTAGCAGACCTCGCTCCAGCGCACGCTCACACGTCCACACGACGTAGGCGGTGAAGTCCTCGTGGCCATACTCCCCCAGCCGTGCGGCCACTTCGGGGTTGACCTCGGGCTTCTCGCCTGTGAGCACCAGCAGCTCCTTGACCTGGCGCTTGGCCGCCCCGTCCAGGATTCCGAGCACCTCCTCGGGCGCATACAGATGCGCCTGATGCGTCGCAAACGCGCAGTACTTGCAGTAGCAGCGGCACGTACGCGACAGCGACAGCGTCAGGTTGCGCGAGAAGGTGACCCGACGGCGCATCACTGGAGTCTATGAGGCTTTGTGCCCGACCCCGTCCGTTGTGCTCCGGCCCCGTCCGCACAGACACGCGCGCGGGCGCCCGGGGTGCGCCCGCGCGCTCCTGTCCGTCCGATCCTCTAACTACGTTCTCGCCATGTCCGCAGACACCACACGCCGCGCTGTCGCCGAGATGCTCGGCGCGTTCACGCTCACGTTTGTCGGCGCCGGCGCAGCCGCGGCGGCGGGCGCCACACACGACCCCACCCTGATCGGCGCGGCGATCGCCAACGGGCTTGCGATCGGCGTCATGGTGTGCGCGCTCGGTCCCATCTCCGGCGGCCACTTCAACCCGGCGATCACGTTCGGCTTCCTCGTCACCCGCCGGATCAAGCCAGTGCTCGCTGTCGTCTACTGGTTCGCGCAATTCGGCGGCGCAGCGATCGCTGCGCTGCTCGTAAAGGAGCTGCTTCCACGCGCGGCGACCGAAGCGGTCAGCCTGGGGGTGCCCGCGCTCGGCCATGGCGTGGATGCGAGCTCGGGCTTCCTGCTCGAGGCCGTTCTCACGTTCTTCCTCGTGCTGGTGGTGTTTGGTGCGGCCGTCGATCAGCGCGGCCCGTTCAACGCGGTCGCCGGTCTGGCGATCGGTCTAACGATCTCGATCGACGTGCTGTTCGGAGGGCCGTTCACGGGCGCCGCGATGAACCCATCGCGAGCCTTTGGGCCGCAGCTGGTCGGGAATCATTGGGCTAACGGCTGGGTCTGGTACGCGGGACCCGTGCTCGGTGCCACGGTCGCGGCGCTGCTCTACCACTACCTATTCAAGCCCGAGCCCGAGCCCAAGCTCGCTTCTGCGTAACCTGAGCGGGCGTGACCCACGCGCTCGTATACCTCGCCCGCCACGGCCAGACCGCGTACAACCACGAGGGCCGTTTCCAGGGCCAGCAGGCGATACCGTTGAATGACACCGGGCGTGCACAGGCAGCCGAGCTGGCCGAGCGCGCTGCCGGCTATGGCTTCCGAGCGCTGTGGTGCAGCCCGCTGCTGCGCGCTCGCGAAACCGCCGACATCGTTGCCGCCAAGATCGGCCTCGAGCCCAAAGAGGACGCCAGGCTGATGGAGACGGACGCTGGCGACTGGACCGATCTGACCTTCGCCGATGTGCGCGCCAAGACGCCGGAGCCGTTCGATGCGTTCGCTGCCGCCGAACCGGGCTTTGCGTTTCCCGGCGGCGAGTCCTTCACCCAGCAGGAGCTACGCGTCGATGCCGCCCTGCGCGATGTCGAAGCAGGCGAGCTGCCCGCGCTCGTCGTCTGCCATGGCATGGTCATCCGCGCCGCCTTCGCCGCCCGCGCGGGCGATCACAGTGTCCCGTTCGAGCGCGTGCCCAACGCCGCCCTTGTGCCACTCGATCGGGTTGTTGGCGCGGGGTCGGAGCTGGGTGGCGAGGCGACGATCGCTAGCTGATCCGTGCCAAGCCGTTGACGTCCTCACCGGCCACCAGCAGGAAATCGTTGCGGGCGCCCGCGCCGCGAGCCTCACGGTAGGGCCGGTATTCCTCGCTCGCATAGAACTCATCGGCTCAGCGCCGCGTCCCGGCTCAGCCCAGGATCACACAACCAGTCGTGCCGTGTGCGAGCAGCGTCTCATCTGACTCTACGAACAGCCGCCCCTCAGCGGTGGCGGTGCGTCGGCCTCTATGGACCGTGCGCCCCTCTGCGAGCACGCGGCCGGTCGCGTCGCTCATCCCGCGGATGTAGCGGATCTGCAGATCCGTGGTCGTGTAGCCGACGCCCGCCGCGAGCGTGGTGTGCACGGCGCAGCCCATGCACGAGTCCAGCAGCGTCGCGGCGATGCCGCCGTGCACCGAGCCGATCGGGTTGTACATCCACTCGGCTGGCTCCATTGCGAACACCGCGCGACCCTCGTCCAGTGCCACGATCGTGAAGTCCAGCAGCCGCGCGATCGGCGGCGCTGGCAGCGTTCCGGCCATGATCGCGCGCATGCACTCGATGCCCGTCAGCTCGAGGCCTGCGGCGACGGTCGTGCTGGGGTCCTCCCAGCTGAAGCTGCGCGTGCGCGCGGGCATGCGCCCCGTCCCATCGGCACCGATTGCCGCGCGCGTCGTGCTCATGCCGCGTCTTCGATCGCCAGCGGCTCGGCGATCAGTGGGTCGGCGATCGGCTCGCTGATCACTGGGCGCTCCGTCGCCTGCAGTTCTGCACCCCGCCTCGCCGGCGCTCCGAGCGCCGCCAGCGCGAGACCGGCGGTGATCCCTCCGGCGACGCTGATCAGCCAGGCCGAGTGGAAGTCCGCTGCGGTGTGCGTGCTCGTCCCGAGCACCGCCACGAGCAGCGCCACACCGAGCGCCGCGCCAATCTGACGGCCCATCGTCAGCACCGCCGCACCCGTCGCGAAGCGCTCGGGTGCAAGCGAGGAGGCGCCCGCGCCCGTGAGCGTGGGGATCATCAGGCCCACGCCCGCGCCGCTGACGGCGATCCCCGGCAGGTACTCCGCCGCGTAGGCGGGCGTGTCACCCGTCTGCGTTATGTAGAAGAGCTGGCCGCCCACGAACAACAGCGCGCCGAGGATGCCCGGGATGCGGTAGCCGAGACGAGCGCCCAGCCGCGCCGAGGGCACGCTGAACGCGGTCGCCATTGCCGGACCGGGGAACAGCATCAGACCGGCGGTGAGCACGCTCTCGTGCCACACGCCGGTGAGAAACAGCACACCCGCGAGCAGCATCGCACCGAAGCCCGCGAAGAACAGCACCGAGGCGCCAACCGCCAGGCCGAAGCTGCGCACGCGCAGCATCGCCGGCTCCACGATCGGCGAGGGGTGGCGCTCAGAGCGCCACCAGATCGCCGGCAGCCCCACGACGGTTACCGCGAGCAGCGCGAGAATCGCCGGCGAGCCCCAGCCCCATTCCTGGCCGTTGACGATCGCCACCACCAGCGAGCCGATCGCGACGATCAGCGCTAGTGCCCCGAGCACGTCCGGGCGCCCAGAGCCGAGCTCGCGCCGCTCTGCCAGCGTGCGCAGACCGAAACCAAGGCCAGCAAGACCGATGGGCACGTTGACGAGAAAGACCAAGCGCCAGTCAGCCTGAACCAGCAGCCCCCCCAGCGGCGGACCCGCAGCGGCGGCGATGCCGCCTGTGGCGGCCCATACGCCGATCGCCACATGGCGCTCGTGCGGACCGAACTCCGGCAGCATCAGGCCGAGCGACGTCGGCAACATCAGCGCACCGCCCGCCGCCTGCACAACGCGGGCGCCAATCAGGAAGCCGACCGACGGCGCAAGCGCGCACGCGGTGCTTGCCGCCACGAAGACCCCCAGCCCGAGCAGGAACGCACGCTTGCGCCCGAATGCGTCCGCCCAGCGTCCCGCGGGGACGAGCAGCGCGGCGAACACAATCGCGTAGCCGCTCAGGATCCATGACAGCGACCCGAGCGACGTCCCGCCGAAGTGCCTTGAGATCGCCGGGAAGGCGATGTTGACGATGAATAGGTCGAGGCTCGCCATGAACACCCCGACACACACGATTAGCGAGACGCGCCATTTCCGTTGCATGATGAAACTGACCATATCACGAAATGATCGCTAAGGGTTGCATCACGCAACTGATGGCCGCTAAGCTGTTGTCATGCTCAGAAACGACTACGAGAGCCAGTCGTGCAGCATCGCCGGCGCCCTCGAGGTGGTGGGTGAGCGCTGGTCGCTTTTGATCGTGCGCGACATCCTGCTGGGCCTCAGACGCTATGACGAGCTGCAGGCGCACCTGGGCATCGCCCGCAACGTGCTGCAGACCCGTCTACAACGGCTGCAGGAGCACGGCGTGATCGAGCGCGTCCCCTACCAGCAGCACCCCGTGCGCCACGAATACCGCCTGACCGAGAAGGGGCTGGATCTGTGGCCCACGATCGTCGCGCTGATGCAGTGGGGCGACCGCTATGCAACCCCGGAGGGCGGACCGGCCGTGCTGATCGAGCACCGCGGCTGTGGCGGGTCGGTCGACGAGCATCGCATCTGCGAGCGTTGCGGCGCCAAGCTGAAGGCCCGCGACGCGGTCGGGCGACCCGGACCGGGCGCGAGCCCCAACCACCCGCTGCTTCGCCAGGCTGACCACACGCAGGCCGCCTAACCAAGCCCTGCTGCCCGACGAGCTTTACTGCCCCGTCCAGTCCTCGGCCCGGTAGGCCAGATCGAGCACGATCCGGGAGGTGTCGGCGAGGAAGTCCTCGCGCTCGATCGGCGGCGCGTCGAGCACGTAGCGGACCAGCAGCTGCTGGGTGAGCTCGACGATCATCCACGTGGTGCGCTCTAGGTCGGGGTGGCGCAGAGCCCCCCTGCGAGCAGCGAGGCTGTGGTAGACGAAGTCAGCGAGGCGCCCACGCACCGGCCGTAGTGCCTCCTGCTGCTCGATCGCGGGTACGCGATCGGCGAGCGCACGCAGCAGCGCGGTCTGCTGTTGCAGCGCCTCGAGCACCGCGCCGAGGATCAGACGAATCGCGTCTGGGGGCGCCTGGCAGGCCGCCGCGCGCAACGCCGGCGTGATCGCGGTAGCGAAGTCATCGATCAACCGCAGGATGATCTCGGCGACGATCGCATCCTTGTCGGGGTAGTACTGGTAGAGGCTCCCGGGGCTGATGCCGGCCTCTCGCGCGATCCGATTGGTCGAGGCATCCTGGTAGCCGCTGTCCTCGAGAACGCGAGCACCGGCACTGACGATGCGCTCGACCATCGCCCGCGAGCGTGCCTGACTGGGACTTCGTCTGCGTGCTGACGCCATCAGCAGAGGATCTCACGAATGCGACTTGAACGCGAGCGGTCGCTCGCTTTACTGTTGACCGATGCTCACGCGCGCTGCCGAGGCCACGGCCTCCAATCGATCCGAGACCCTCGGAACGGCCCCAGCCGGCGCTCCACCGACCCCGAGCTCAGGCGCGCCGCTCGGCCCGAGCTCGTTGACCTGGAAGTACTTCGCGGACATCCGCGGAACGCTCCTGACGCAGCGCGCAGGCGTCCTTCAGGTAATGCATCCGGCGATCGCGGCCGCCCTGATCGATCACTCCGACGTGTTCGAGAACCCGATGCAGCGGCTGATCCGCTCGGCCGGCCCGATCCTCGGCGTCGTCTACGACGAGGATGGCGAGGCGACCGCACGCTGGGTCCGCGATCAGCATCCGCCAATACGCGGCCGCGACACTCGAGGCCGCCGCTACCACGCGCTCGACCCGGATACCTACTACTGGGCGCACGCCACGTTCTTCGAGTCCCAGATCGCCACCCAGGAGCTCTTTGGCACGCCGCTCACCGATGCCGAGAGGGAGCAGCTCTACGCGGAGTCGATCACCTGGTACGCGCGCTATGGCCTGACCATGCGCCCGGTCCCGCCTGACTACCAGGCATTTCAGCGCTACTGGCAGACGATGTTCGAAGACGTGCTGGAGCCGACCTCGATCGCACGCGCCGCCGTGCGCACCACGCGCGACTTGCCAGCACCGCACCCCGCGATCGAAGGTGTCGTGTGGGCGGCCGCGCGGCCGCTGATCAGCCGCGGCGGACCGTGGCTCACACGCGGCACGCTGCCGCCGCAGGCACGGGAGATACTCGGCAGCTCGTGGAGTCGTCGCGATCAGCTTGCGCTCGATGGCCTGCGTGCGCTCGTTCGCGCCGCATGGCCGATCCTGCCAGCCGGGATGAGACAGCTCCCTCGCGCCTCCGATGCCGCGAAGCGCTACCAGCACGCTTGGAACAGGCTCTAAACCAGCCCCGCCACCAGCTGAGCGCCTTCGCGGGCCATGCGCGAACGCGCCACCACCAAGTCGAAGCCGGCCCGCTCAGCGCTTTCGCGCGCCGCCACCTCGACATGCGAGTAGAACGCCAGCGTGCGCGTGGCGCCCAGCCTCTCGTCCTCGCGCAGCGTGCAGACAATCGCCGCGCCGTCGAGCTCGCTGTCGGTCAGATCGGCGATCAGCACCGCGGCCGGTGCGCTCGCCAGCCGCTCGGTCAGCTGGGACTCGTCCCCGACCAGCTCCACCTCGTTGCCGGCGAGCGTGAGCGCTCCCTGCATGTTCGAGCCGAACAGCAGGTCCCTGGTCAGCACCAGCACCCTCGCCATCGGCTACTGGGCCCGTAGGCGGCGAAACTCCTCGCGTGCGGACTGGGGACGACCCCACATCTGCGTGACCTCGACCCTCCCGCTGCGACTCTCGCGCAGCACCAGCTCGCTCTCGATGCCGGCGTTGTCGAGCAGCACCAGCGCCCCGTGCACGGCGGACGCGGCGGCGGCGTGCCCGAAGTGATGCGCCACGAGCAGGCGCCAGTGCCAGTCGTGGTGGGAGTACGGCCGGGCGTTGCACGTGGCCAGATACAGCGCCGCCTCGACGTAGCGAGACTCGTCGGCGATCCGCAGGTCGAGCTCGAGATCGGTCCAGTCCTCGGGCAGCGAGTCGACGATGCTCTGGAAGCTCTCAGCGATTGCCATTCCGACGAAGCCTACCGCGGCTATTCTCGGAGTAGTGGCAAGCGCACCGATCGACACGCTGGAGAGCGAGTACAAGGCACTCGCGGAGGGCTGTGGCGTACTCGATCGCTCGGAGCGCGGCAAGCTCGCGCTGAGCGGCTCGGGTGCGGTCGAGTTCCTCAACGGACAGGTCACGAACGAGCTGATGACGCTACATCCGGGCGAAGGCAGCTACGCGGCCTTCCTCACCCCCAAGGGCAAGATGCTCGGCGACATGCGCATCCTCGCGGTGGGCGAGCGCCCCGGCGAGCCGCCGACGGAACTGCTGCTCGACACCGAGCGAGTGGCCCTGCAGCCGCTGTTCGACATGATCCGCCGCTTCAAGATCGGCTATGAGGTCGAGCTCCACAAGCGCACGCTCGAGCGCGGCCTCGTGTCGTTGATCGGCCCCGATGCCGTGGCGCTCGTGGGCGGCGGCGAAACCGGTTACCTGCCCGACCTAGAGCAGGCAAACGCGCCGGCGCAGATCGAGGGCGTCGCCACCCTGGCGATCAGGACCGATGTCGGCGTCGATCTGATCTGCGACGCGGCCGACACCGATCCGCTGCTCGCCATCCTGCGCGAGCGCGGCGCGCTGCCTGTCTCCGAGTCGGCGGCCGAGTGCCTGCGGGTCGAGCGTGGTCGCCCTCGCTACGGCGTCGATCTCGATGACAGCGTCATCCCCCAGGAGGCAGGACTGAATGAGCGCGCGGTGAGCTTCACCAAGGGCTGCTACGTCGGCCAGGAGACGGTCGCGCGCCTTCACTACAAGGGCAAGCCCAACCGCCACCTGCGGGGGCTGCAGCTGTCAGCGCCGACGAGCATCGGTGAGGAGTTGCTGTTGGGCGAGCGGGTGGTGGGCCACGTGGGTAGCGCGGTCCTCTCCCCCAGGCTCGGCCCAATCGCGCTGGCGCTCGTGCGCCGCGAGGCCGAGCCGGGCGCCACCGTGAGTGTCGGCGAGCACGGCGCGAGCGCGGAGGTGCTCGCGCTGCCGTTCCCCGCGCGCTGAGCTACTCGCCCGGCGCGTCCTCCCCAGGCGCGTCCTCGCGCGGCTTGCGGTCCTGCAGATGCTTGCGGATGGCCGCGTCATGGACCTTCACGGCGTCGGGGCTCGGCGGCGTGTCGAAGGTGCTCACAACGTTGGGCCCACGCAGCGGGAGCTTCGTCGGCTCCAGCTCCTCGGAGCCGTTCCGCGGCGCTTCTTCAGTCATCGTGCCCACTCTCGGGCGGGACACCCGATTCCTTGGTGTACTCGCGCCACTGTTCTCCGAGTAGATCCAGCAGCTGGCTCGCCAACAGCGGCGAGAACGACACGCGTGAGACGACCATCCCCTGCTGGCCCTGCGGCCCGATGCGCATGAAGTCGAGCGTGAACTCGTGCGGCGTGCGCGCGATCGCGGCGGCGTTGGCCCATTTGCCGGCGAACTCCTCCGAGGGCATCATGATGTTCGGACCCTGCTCGGCAGGGCTCTCGTCGGACTCCTCGTGGGGCTCTGCGTCAGACACCTCACGTCGAGCGTAGCGCGCCGCCCTGTGTGTTACATCGCACACAAGCAACCATTGCGTCGTTCATATAGTTGCGTGCATGCAAGCAACTACTGCGCTCACGCAACCCGACCGCGAGGCGCTCGCGCGCGACATGTATGCGCTGGCGAGCTATTTGATGCGCACGGCCAACGTGGGCACGTTCAACGCGATCGCCGAGCTCGACCTGTCGTTCACGCAGATCAAGTCACTATGCGCACTGGAGGCGGACGGCGAAGAGCGCTCGGTCAAGGCCCTGGCTGAATCGCTCGGCGTCTCCCTGCCCGCAATGAGCCGCGCCGTCGATGGCCTGTTCGAGCGCGGCTTCGTCGAACGCGAGGAAGACACCGTCGATCGGCGCATGAAGCGGGTGCGCCTGACGGACGCGGGGCGGACGGTGCCGCAGGCGCTGAACGAAGCGCGACTGTCGGCTCTGCAGGAGCTACTGAGCTCACTCGGCGATGAGGAAGCCGTGGCGCTCGAGCATGCGCTCGAGCTGATCGTCGAGCGACGTGCCGAGATCGCCGCATATAGACCCACGAAGAAGGGAAGCGCCCGATGACCGACAAGATCCGCTCGCTGCAGATGAACGATGACAACCGCCGCTGGTGGGCGTTGGGGGCGATGTGCTTCGCCCTGTTCATGATCATGCTCGACAACACCGTCGTCAACGTCGCGCTGCCCTCGATCCAGCGCAGCCTGCACGCCTCGACCGCGTCGCTCGAGTGGACGGTCAATGCCTACACGCTGTCTTTCGCCGTGCTACTCGTTACGGGCGGGCGTCTGGGCGACCTGTTCGGCCGGCGCAAAGTCTTCCTAGCGGGGGTGATCGTATTCGCGTGCTCGAGCGGCGCCATCGGCTTCTCCCCAAGCGACACATGGCTCGTTGCCTGGCGCGCGGTGCAGGGCATCGGCTCGGCGATGATGATGCCGGCGACGCTGTCGATCATCACCAACGCCTTTCCTGCCGAGGAGCGCGGTAAGGCGATCGGCACGTGGGCAGGCGTGTCGGCGCTGGCGCTCGCGATCGGCCCGGTCCTGGGCGGCTTCCTCGTCGAGAGCGTCAGCTGGCAGTCGATCTTCTTCTTGAACCTGCCCGTCGCCGTCGGCGCGGTCGTCGTGACGCTGTTCGCGGTGCGCGAGTCACGCGATGACAGCGTCGCGCAGCGGGTGGACGTGCGCGGCGTGCTGACGCTGACCACGGGCCTTGCGGCGCTCGTGCTCGCGCTGGTCGAGGGCAACGAATGGCATTGGGGTTCCACGCGCGAGATCGCGCTGTTCGCGATCGCTGCCGTCGGCCTGACCGCATTCGGGCTCGTCGAGCGCCGCCAATCCTCACCGATGGTCGACTTCAGCTTCTTCCGTTCGCGCACGTTCCTCGGCGCAAACATTGTGGCGTTCATCGTCAGCTTTGCGATGCTCGCGATGTTCTTCTTCATGGCCCTGTACATGCAGAACGTGCTGCACTACTCGCCGCTACAGGCCGGCCTACGCTTCCTGCCATCGACGCTGATGATCGTGCTGATAGCCCCGGGCGCAGGGCGCCTGGCCGACCGCGTCGGCCCGCGACCGCTGATCACCTTCGGCCTGCTGACGGTCAGTGGAGCGCTCTTCTGGCAGTCCCACCTGACCGTCTCCAGCGGCTACGGCGCGCTGTTGCCAGGCTTCGTGCTGATGGGCATTGGCATGGCGTTTGTGATGTCGCCGATGAGCACCGCAGCGATGAACTCAGTCGCACAGGCCAAGGCCGGAGTCGCCTCGGGCATCCTCTCGATGAACCGCATGGTCGGGGGTACCTTCGGCGTCGCGGTGCTGGGCGCGATGGTCGCCACCCTCGGGCGCTCGAAGATCAACCAGCTGCTGCCGCGGGCGTCCGCTACCGTGCGCGCGCACCTGGCCGCGGGCCTCGGCTCCGGCGAAGCGCCGCACGGCGTGCCAGTGCAGATCATCGACGCGGCGCAGCGCGCGTTCGTGTACGCGCTGCAGTACGGGCTGCGCCTGGGCTCCGCCGTGGCGCTGCTGGGGGCGCTGCTCGCGTGGACGCTCGTCCGCTCGCGGGTAGGCGAGGAGCCGTCGGCAGATCTGAGCGCCGAGGCTGCGCAGAGCCGCCGTCAGCGAGACCGGCTCACGGTCGCGGGGCAGGTTGGCGAGCGCCGCACGAGCGGAGCGGGCGAGGTGGCTGGCTAGGAGCACCGCGGCGATGCCGGCGGCGCGTTCAGAGCTCGCCTTCGCCGGTCAGCGCCATCGTGCCGAACTCGCGGCGGCGATACAGCAGCGGGTTGCCCGGCCCGCTCTCGGCATGCTCCACCAGCCCGACGGCGATCAGGTGGTCACCGCCCTCGTGCAGCTGCTGGAGCTTGCAGACGAGCCACGTCGCCGCACCGGAGATGCGTGGCACGCCGCGGTCGAGCTCCCACTCGACGAGATCGAACTTGTCGGGCCCCTTACGCGCGAAGTTGACGGCCAGATCCTGCTGGCCGTGATTCAAGACGTTGATCCCGAACACGCGCGACTCGGTGACGATCGCCAGCAAATCGGAGCTGCGGGCAAGCGAGACGAGCACCATCGGCGGCTCTAGCGAGAGCGAGCAGAAGGCGCTGACGGTCGTGCCGTGAGGGCGTCCGTCGCGATGGCTGGTCACGACCGACACCGGCGTACAGACACCCGCGAGCGCGTCTCTGAACGTCTCAGTATCCATCGTCGGAGACTTGGCTCTGGTCGTGACCCATGGAGATGGCGGCCATTAGATCAGGCCGCACGCCCCACGACGAGGCGCAGGCCGGCGCCGCACGGCACCACGCACGTGCTCACCGACGGCTCTCCCTCGATCAGCGCAGTGAGCTCGACCAGCTCATGCGCGTGAGACGAGACGTTGTCGACGGCGAGCAGGCCCCCGTCGGCACGCAGCACACGCAGCAGGTCGGGCCAGTAGCCGGCGTAAGCGTCGCGTTCCGCATCGAGGAAGATGAGATCCCACGCTCCGCTGGGCGCATCGCGGAGCACCTCGCCGGCGTCAGCTGTGAGCAGCTCGGCGTCGAGGCTGGCGCGGGCAAGGTTGGCCGTAGCCATCGCCGTGCGCTCCGGGTCGACGTCGACGCTCGTGAGCTGCCCGCCGCTCTGTTCGGCGGCATCGGCAAGCCACAGGGTCGAGTATCCGTTGGAAGTGCCGAGCTCGAGGATCGTCTTGGCACGGGTGGCGCGGGCGAGGACGGCGAGCAGCTCAGCGGTGTCGACCTCGACGTTGCGAAAGCGCGCCAGCCGGTCGGCCTGCGCGGCGTCGTGCTGGCGCGAGCGCTCCAGCAGATCTTCGGCGACCGCGCGGCGTGCAGCGTCCACAGGCTCAGCTTACGCTGCCGCCCTCGGGTAGGATTGCATCCTCATCCCGTTCCCGACCGACGAGGTTCCAGAGCCCGTGGCGATTGATCTCCAACAAGTCTCAGCCGTAGACACCGAGCCGGGCGAGCTGCCCAAGACGATGGCCGCGTGGGTCATCCGCGAGGAGCGCTTTGGCGAACCGAAGGACGCTTTCCAGCTCGAGGAGATCGAGGTTCCGGAGCCGGGAGCATTCGAGGTGATCGTGCGCGTGATGGCGGCGGGCGTCAACTACAACAACGTGTGGGCCGCCCTGGGCAAGCCCGTGTCGGTGATGCGCTACGGCGATCACCCCGAGTTCGGCCACCACATCGGCGGCTCGGACGCCTCGGGCGTGGTGTGGAAGGTCGGTGCGGGCGTCACGCGCTGGAAGCCGGGCGACGAGGTGGTGGTGCACTGCAACCAGGCATCCTACGAGGACCCTGAGGTGCATGGTCTGGACCCGATGGCCGCGCCTTCGCAGAAGATCTGGGGCTATGAGACCACTTGGGGCTCGTTCGCTCAGTTCACGAAGGTGCAAGCGCAGCAGCTGCTGCCCAAGCCAACCGCGCTGACGTGGGAGGAGGCAGCCTCCTACGGCCTGGTCTACTTCACGGCGTATCGCATGCTGATCACTCGTTGCAAGCTGCAGGCCGGGCAGAAGGTCCTCATCTGGGGGGCTGCTGGCGGTCTCGGCGTGTTCGCGACACAGATATGCGCCGCCGCGGGGGCGCACTCGGTGGGCGTCGTGTCCTCCGCTGAGAAGGGTGAGCTGGTCAAGCGCCTTGGCGCGGTGGACTACATCGACCGCGGCGAGTTCGCCGGCATGATGCGCAAGGGCGGCGAGTCAGAGCTCCAGGAGGCCGAGCGCTTCAAGGTCTCGCGCGCCTTCGCCAAGCGCGTCAAGGAGATGCTCGGCGACGCGCCAGACATCGTTTTCGAGCACGTTGGCAAAGCGACTTTCCCGACCTCGGTGTTCACCGTCAAGACATTTGGCAAAGTGGTCATCTGCGCGGGCACCACCGGCTTGGACCTCGACTTCAACGTCGCCTACCTGTGGATGCGCCAAAAGGAGATCCTCGGCTCGCACTTCGCCAACGCGTATGAGTGCACGAAGGCCAACGAGCTGATCGAGTCGGGGCAGATCCGCCCGGTGCTGTGGCGCACGCTCGGCTTCGATGGCGTTGCCGAAGCACATCAGCTGATGCTTGAAAACAAGCACCTGGGCAAGATCTCGATCCTGGTTGGCGCCGACGCCGAGGGTCAGGGCAAAACGACGGATGGTCCCGGAGCGATCCACGCGGAGGTCGGCGCCTGATGTCCAATGGCCGGCGCCATAGGGCGTCCTCCCTCGCTCGTGTGCCGAGCACACTTCGCTCTGTGCGTCCTTGTCTGGCTTGGCCCTCCAACATCAGGAGCGCGTATATGCAACGAATTCAGGTCGGTCGGTGATGGCCGGCACAGTGATCGTCCCCTGGTACGCGACGGGCTTCCGCGCGGATGCCTTCGAGCAGGCGCTGAACGAGGTAGCGGCGACCGCGCTGCGCTACGGCGCGAGCTCGTATGACGTCTATCGCTCGCGCGAGGACCGCTACCGCTTCCAGCAACTGGCGTCCTTCGAGGAGCACCTCAGCTGGGAACGCTACTGGGGCGGGCCGGAGATGACGTACTTTCGCGCCACGCACTCGAGCTGGTACCAGGTACCCGTGCTGTACGGCTGGTGGGACCACACTACGCACGGTGCGGTCAGCGCCGAGGCGCTCGCTAGCGGCAATGGCCATAGCAACGGCCACGGCGCCACGGTCAGCGACATCAGCTGACACCGAGGTCCCCAGCCCGCGCTATCGGTTCGCGACGCCCCTGAGACGGGCGTGGACCAAGCGGGGCTAGGACGCAAGGCGCGAAGTGTGCTCTGCACACAAGCGACTGAGGACGCCGCCCCGCGCCGCGTCCACGCCCGTCTCAGTCTCGCTCCAGGGGGGCCATTGTCAACCCGGCGCCGTTGAGCTGCTCCCAGTAGTGCTCTGCGGGCTCTTGGTGGCCGCTGTAGACGACGGCCCGGCCGGAGGCGTGAATCACGTTGGCGATCTCCATGCCGCGCTTGACGCTGATCCCGGGGATGAACCGGGCGAGCGTGCGTGCGACGTGCTCGAAGGTGTTGTGATTGTCGTTGCAGACAATCACCTTCCAAGCTCCTCCGAGCCCGGTGCCGGGTCCACCGGCGCGCGGCTTCTCGATGGTCTGATCCATGCCGCCAGGATAAAGCCCGCGGCGCAACCGTACAATTGGGAGCATGAGCGGCGATCACTCTGCGCGTCTACCCGAGCCGGACCGGCCTTGGATGATGCGCACGTACGCGGGGCACTCCACGGCGAAGGCCTCCAATGAGCTGTACAGGCGCAACCTGGAAAAGGGCCAGACGGGCCTGTCGGTCGCCTTCGACCTGCCCACGCAGACCGGCTATGACCCCGACGACGAGCTGGCGCGCGGCGAGGTGGGCAAGGTCGGCGTGCCGGTCTCCCATCGCGGCGACATGGCGCAGCTGATGGACGGCATCCCGCTGGACGCGATGAACACGTCGATGACGATCAACGCGACGGCGGCGTGGCTGTTGGCGCTTTACATCGTGGCGGCCGAGGATCAGGGCGTCCCTGAGGAAAAGCTCCAGGGGACGACGCAGAACGACATCATCAAGGAGTTCCTGGCGCGGGGCACCTACGCCTTCCCCCCCGCCCCGTCGATGCGCCTGATCGCGGACATGATCGCCTACACGGTGGAGCACGTGCCGAAGTGGAACCCGATCAACATCTGCTCGTATCACCTGCAGGAGGCGGGCGCGACGCCGGTGCAGGAGATCGCCTACGCGATGAGCAACGCGATCGCGGTGCTGGACGCGGCGCGCGAACGAGTGCCGGCGGAGCGCCTGGAGCAGGTGTTCGGGCGCATCTCGTTCTTTGTGAACGCGGGCGTGCGCTTCGTCGAGGAGCACGCGAAGCTGCGCGCGATGTCGATCCTGTGGGAGCAGCTCGGCCGCGAGCGCTACGGCGTGGAGGACCCGCGCCACCTGCGCTTCCGCTACGGCGTGCAGGTCAACTCGCTGGGCCTGACGGAGGCGCAGCCGGAGAACAACGTGCAGCGGATCGTGCTGGAGGCGCTGGCGGTGACACTGGGGCGCGACGCGCGGGCGCGCGCGATCCAGCTGCCGGCGTGGAACGAGGCGCTGGGTCTGCCGCGCCCGTGGGACCAGCAGTGGTCGCTGCGCATCCAGCAGGTATTGGCGTATGAAACGGACATCCTCGAGTACCCGGACATCTTCGAGGGCTCGAACGTGATGGAAGCGCTGGTGGAGGAGCTGCTGGAGGGGGCGCGCGCGGAGATGGCGGTCGTGGCGGAGCACGGCGGCGCGGTGGAGGCCGTCCCGTATATGAAGGCTGCCCTGGTGGACTCCCACCGCGAGCGTCTGCGCAAGATCGAGTCGGGCGAGCAGGTGGTGGTGGGGCAGAACCGCTTCACCGAGACGGAGGTCTCGCCGCTGACAACCGACGCGGAGGGCGGCATCCTCGTCGTGGACCCGGCTCTGGAAGCGCAGCAGATCGAGGACGTGCGCCGCTGGCGCTCCGAGCGCGACCAGTCGGCTGTAGATGAGTCGCTTGCAGCGCTGGCGGCCGCGGCCGGTGACGACAGCGCTCAGGAGAACCTGATGGTGGCGACGATCGCGGCTGCACGTGCGGGCGCGACGACGGGCGAGTGGTCGCGGACGTTGCGCGAGGTGTTCGGTAGCTACCACGGCCCTACGGGCGTGGGCGAGGCAGCGGCGGCGGCAGCGGACGCCGATATGAGCGAGCTGCAGGGCGAGGTCTCACGCCTGCGGGAGAAGCTTGGCCGCCGTCCGAAGATCCTCGTGGGCAAGCCGGGGCTGGACGGCCACTCCAACGGCGCGGAGCAGATCGCGGTGCGCGCGCGCGACTCGGGCATGGATGTGGTCTATGAAGGCATCCGCTTGACGCCGCAGCAGATCGCCGCCTCAGCACTGCAGGAGGGCGTGCACGTGATCGGCCTGTCGATCTTGTCTGGCTCACACCGCGAGCTGATTCCGGCGGTTATCGATGCGCTGCACGATGCGGGCGTGACCGCGCCGGTGGTCGTGGGTGGGATCATTCCCGAGCAGGATGTGGCGGCTCTGCGCAAGGCGGGTGTGGCTGCCGTCTACACCCCCAAGGACTTCGACATCACGCGCATCATGCGCGACATCGTGGCGCTGGTGGGCGCGGGCGCCAATGGCTCCTCCGCTAACGGCTCGGCGTGAGCGCTGACGGCGCTGCCCTGGGCGCACGCCTGCGCGAACGAGACCTGAGCGCCGCACCGGCGGCGCTGAACCTGCTGGAGAGTACCGCCCCGGCTGACCTCGAGCAGGCGGCGGCACTGCTGGGCGAGGTCTCCCCCATGGCGCTCGGCGGTGAGGCTCCTGGACATGTGATCGGGGTGACGGGCCCTCCGG